>Ga0157363_1000049_pt1 | contig 94590 bp, 92 predicted proteins | sample AttsexASBM1_FD_111477 | JGI IMG/M metagenome (GOLD analysis project Ga0157363, IMG submission 111477) | Fungus gardens microbial communities from leaf cutter ant in Ribeirão Preto, State of São Paulo, Brazil - Atta sexdens ASBM1 | ecosystem: Host-associated > Fungi > Mycelium > Unclassified ...
GAGCGTTGCAACTCAACCGCTTAGGTTGTCGCTGCGAGGTGGCGTATATTACGCTTTTCACCTCAGGAGTCAACCACTATTTCGTGATTTTTTCTCCGGACCGAATCGCTTCGGTACCTGTCACGCCTTGGCGCATCGCGCTTTGCCGTGTCAGTGGGAGCGCATTATAGGGAGATTAATTTTTCCCGCAAGGGTTTATTTTAAAATAATTTCTGAATGACGTTTTTTTATGCATTTCAGTACTAAACTGCGAGTATTTTAAGCGAAGGGAAGCCGTAACGCTGTAAAACGGGCAATAAACGTTCAGTATCAGCGTTCAGTTCAGTACAAAACGCCACATCAGGTAAAAAAGAACACGAAGGCGCAGATTCATGTTGCAACAACCAAACAGTCCTTCTGGCAATCGCGGCCCCGGAATCAATCAGCCTTGTTCCTTCGGGTAATACAGCCTGCAATTCTTCTTTTAACAAAGGAAAATGAGTACAACCCAGTACCACTGTGTCAGGCGGCTCAGGTAAGCTCAGCCACGGACGAACAATCTGCTGTATTTCATTTAACGGAACAAATTCACCATGTAGTTTTTGTTCTGCCAGTAATACCAGCTCAGCAGAACCCAGCATTTCTATCTGACACTCTTTGGCGAACTGCTTCACTAACTGGTGGGTGTAACTACGTTTCACCGTTCCACGGGTCGCCAGCAGACCGACGATCCCGTTTCGGGTAAGCCGGGCAGCGGGCTTGATGGCAGGAACAACACCCACGACCGGAAATTCAAACGCCGCCCTGAGTGCAGGTAAAGAGACGGTGCTGGCAGTATTACAGGCAATGACGGCAATGGAAACGGTGTAATCATGCACTACTGCAGCAGTAATCGCCGTCAGTCGTTCGATAATATATTGTTCGGTTTTCTCCCCGTATGGGAAACCTACGTTATCAAACACATATATATAATGAGCATCGGGCAGTAACTGCCTGATTTCATCATAGACTGACAAGCCACCGACACCTGAATCAAACACCAGAACTGTCGGCCGGTCCCCGGTTACACCAGCGGTAGCGGGCATTAACTCATCCTGAACAACTATAGCCATACACTGTCTCATCGTTATCAATTAACGGAGGGGTTATTCTATCACGATCCCGGCAGCCAAAACCGAACAGCCTGACGGGAACCGGAGAATCTTCACAACTATTCCCTGGACCTCCGGGGCTGGACATCAGCGACGGAATCCCTACAATCGCCGCCTGAAACTCAATAACCAGGATTAATTATGACCCCGGAACATCTTCCCGTTGAACACTATGACGACCAGCTGGCGGAAAAAGTTAATCGCTTAACCTCTATGATGGTGCCCTTTAATGCACCTCAGGCAGATGTTTTTCGCTCACCTGTCAGCCATTACCGTATGCGTGCCGAATTCCGCATCTGGCATCAGGGAGATGATTTGTACCATATCATTTTTGATCAACAGACCCGCCAGAGAATCCGGGTAGACAGTTTTCCGGCAGCCAGTGAGCTTATCAATACGATGATGCCACGGATGATCGCGGCCTTACGAAACAACCAGCTGTTACGCCATAAACTGTTTCAGATAGATTATCTTTCTACCTGTAGTCAGCAAATTATTATTTCTCTGCTTTACCACCGCAAATTAGATGATGCATGGCAGGCAGAAATGGCTCAGTTGCGCGACAGCTTTCGGGCCGAAGGGTTTAACGTACAGTTTATTGGCCGTGCGACTAAAACCAAAATTTGCCTGGATCACGATTATGTCGATGAAGTACTGACTGTCGGTGGTAAAGAAATGATCTATCGCCAGGTCGAGAATAGTTTTACCCAACCGAATGCGGCAATTAATGTGCTAATGCTGGAATGGGCATTGGCAGCGACCGAAGGATCTCAGGGAGATCTGCTGGAGCTCTACTGTGGTAATGGCAACTTCTCATTAGCACTGGCCCGCAATTTTCGTCGTGTACTGGCCACTGAAATCGCGAAACCCTCTGTAGAGTCGGCACAATATAATATTGCCGCTAATCAGACAGATAATGTGCAGATAATCAGAATGTCTGCTGAAGAGTTTACCCAGGCAATGCAGGGGGTGCGTCAGTTCAACCGCCTGGAAGGTATTGACTTAAGCAGTTATGAATGCGAAACCATATTTGTCGATCCACCCCGCAGCGGACTGGATTCTCAGACTCTGAAGATGGTCAGCGCTTATCCGGTGATCATGTATATCTCGTGTAACCCGGAAACGCTGTGCGACAATTTACACACCCTGTCGGCGACTCACCAGATTGAACGGCTGGCCCTTTTCGATCAGTTCCCCTACACCCATCATATGGAATGTGGGGTACTGCTGCGTCGGAAAGCTTAACTACACCATCGCCCCGTGCCCGGGGCGATAAGCGATTCAACGTTTCCGACGAAAACGGCTCAGAATCCAGAACACCAGACAGACCATTAACAATGTAGGTACAAAGTTAGAGCCAATCTGCGGATATTGCGCGCGGATCACTGCACTGTACATCAGAATACCCAACAGAAAAAAACCACCTGACAATGAAGGCATGCCTTCCGGCATACTCCTGTTCAGATAACGTTGATGGAGGTACCACACCGCCAGTGCCAGCGCAATGATCGGAAAAAATGAAAACGGGACATAGTGATTAAATAGAGCCGTGAAAGTGCCATTAATCGAAAGGCCGGTGATAAAAGCCAGAATCAATGTCCCTTTATCACGGGGATTTTGCTCAGTCATGTGGTTACCTGTGTTGATTACTGTTCTGATTTGTCTGTGGCTAGCGCCAGCCTCTCCTGCTCGCGGCGATACCAGTAATAAGCACCTTTCGAAATCATTCTTAACTGCAGAACCAGTCGGTCTTCCAGTTTCCGGCGCTGCTCTGCATCCACGTCCAGCGCTTCTGCGCCGGCACTGAATACAATAGTGACCATCGCTTCTGCCTGCGCTTCAGTAAAACTGCGGGGCATATGATTTTCTAATTCAAGGTAGTCAGCAAGTTCGGCGATAAAGTGCTGGATCTCACGGGCAACAGCGGCACGAAAAGCGGCAGAGGTACCGGAACGTTCACGAAGCAACAATCGAAAAGCATTCGGGTTGTTACCTATGAATTCCATAAAGGTTGAGACCGAGGTTTTAATAATGCTGCCGCCTTTGGCGATACGCTGTCGTGCCTGGCGCATCAGTTGACGAAGCATCAATCCGCTCTCATCGACCATAGTCAGGCCGAGTTCATCAACATCTTTAAAATGCCGGTAAAAAGAGGTCGGAGCGATCCCTGCCTCGCGGGCAACTTCACGCAAGCTTAAGCTGGCAAAGCTACGTTCTGCACTCAACTGGCTGAACGCTGCTTCAATAAGAGTACGCCTTGTACGTTCTTTTTGCTGTGCTCTGACGCCCATCGTTTCTGCCTGTTTACACTTTATAGTCGCACTATATCAAAAATATCAGCGTACAGTGGGGCAAACTTTGTGAACGCCTGTTACCCTGTGTATCGGACATAGAAACAAGAAATAACACGATTAGCGTTAAGCTGCCCTGGTAAAAATGTTATATTTACGTTGTTAGAATGTTTAAAAAATAGGACGTACCGGTATGCAAAAGTCTTACGATTACGATGCCATTGTGATTGGCTCCGGACCCGGTGGTGAAGGTGCTGCTATGGGACTGGTCAAACAGGGAGCCCATATTGCCGTTATTGAGCGTTATCATAATATCGGCGGCGGTTGTACCCACTGGGGAACTATTCCGTCAAAAGCTTTGCGGCATGCTGTTAGCAGGATAATCGAATTTAATCAGAACCCGTTGTATAGCGATCATTCCCGCCTGCTACGCTCTTCATTTTCAGATATTTTGAAACACACAGAAAATGTCATTCAACAGCAGACAAATATGCGCCAGGGGTTTTATGAACGAAACCACTGCGAGATTTATCAGGGCGATGCTCATTTCGTCGATGCCAACACCATTGAAATAGTCTTACACGACGGAAGCCGTGAAAGGCTCACTGCTGAAAAGTTTGTGATTGCCTGCGGTTCACGTCCTTACCATCCCGATACCGTTGATTTTAGCCATCCGCGCATTTACGACTCCGACTCTATTCTCGATTTACACCATGAACCTTCACACGTCATTATTTATGGCGCCGGGGTGATTGGCTGTGAATATGCATCAATTTTCCGTGGTCTAGGGGTAAAAGTTGATCTTATCAACACCCGTGATCGCCTGCTGGCGTTCCTCGATCAGGAAATGTCAGATTCACTTTCTTATCATTTCTGGAACAGTGGCGTGGTTATCCGTCATAACGAAGAATTTGAAAAAGTGGAAGGGAATGATGATGGTGTCATTGTCCATCTGAAATCGGGCAAGAAAATGAAAGCCGACTGCCTGCTCTACGCCAACGGACGTACCGGTAACACAGATTCACTGTCGCTGGAAAACGCCGGACTGGAAGCTGACAGCCGCGGGTTGGTCAAAGTCAACAGCATGTACCAGACCGCACAACCACATATTTATGCGGTCGGCGATGTGATTGGTTATCCAAGCCTGGCTTCTGCTGCTTACGATCAGGGAAGAATTGCCGCCCAGGCGCTGATCAAGGGAGAGGCAACTGCTCATCTGGTTGAAGATATTCCGACCGGTATTTATACCATTCCGGAAATCAGTTCTGTTGGTAAAACAGAACAGCAGCTCACCGCAATGAAAGTTCCCTACGAAGTGGGCCGGGCACAGTTCAAACATCTGGCGCGGGCTCAGATTGTCGGCATGAATGTGGGTAGCCTGAAGATACTGTTCCACCGTGAAACCAAAGAGATTCTCGGTATTCACTGCTTTGGCGAACGTGCAGCCGAAATTATTCATATCGGCCAGGCAATTATGGAACAGAAGAACGGTGGTAATACCCTCGAGTACTTTGTAAATACCACCTTTAACTACCCGACAATGGCTGAAGCTTATCGGGTTGCGGCGTTAAACGGTCTTAACCGCTTATTTTGAGATCTGACCTGACGCAAACATATGTGCGCTAATCGTCTCTGCCAACTGCTCATAGCGGCTGCGCAGAGGCGAGCCAGGACGATAAATCAGTGCAATGGTACGCTGTGGTACCGGTTTATCACAGGTGATATAGCAAACACCGTCTCTTTCACGCTCGTTAGGTACCGCCAGTGAAGGCATCAGCGTAATCCCACTGCCTGCTGCCACCATATTACGCAGCGTTTCCAGACTGGTTGCCCTGAAATGGGTATCTTCATCTGCTCCCGCAGAAAAACAGAAGCCCAGAGCCTGATCCCGCAAACAATGTCCGTCCTGTAGCATCAGCAGTTTTTCACCCGCTAAGTCAGACATCGGGACACGTTCACGATTATGCCAGGGGTGGCCGGAATAGACCGCCAGTTTCATTGGCTCATCAAATAACGGAACTTCGATAAAGGCTTCGGTTTCTTTTACCAGTGCCATGATTGCACAATCAAGTTGCCCGCTGTCCAACTGAGCAAGCAACTGCTGAGTCTGTGCTTCATGCAAATACATCTCCAGCTTCGGGAATGTCTGATGCAACATTGGAATAATTTGCGGCAGCAAATAAGGACTGATGGTAGGAATTAAACCAATATGCAGCGGCCCGGACATGGTTTCACCTTGCTGGCTGGCCATCTCCTTCAGCACTTTCACTTCGCGCAGAACGGTACGAGCCTGATCCACCAGCAATAAGCCAGCCTGAGTGAACAATACCTTACGGCTGGTTCGCTCCAGTAACATCACTCCCAGTTCATCTTCCAGTTTGCGGATTTGGCCGCTGAGAGTTGGCTGACTTACGTGACAGGCATCAGCTGCCCGTCGGAAATGGCGATGTTCTGCCAGTGACACCAGGTACTCAAGGTCGCGAATGTTCATTAAATTCCTTCAGTCTGTGATAGCTCATGGCGATAGATAGCATAGCAATCAACGATTAGCCCTATCAAGATGCGATAGCGATAATAGCCACAATAAATCACAAATACCGTTAAACGCGCAGAAAAGCGCAGGACAGGAGCGATTATGTCAGACAACTACGAAGGCCGTTTAGTACCCGAAGTGACATTCCATACCCGCCAGGGTGATAAGTGGGTGGATGTGACCACTGCCGACCTGTTTAAAGATAAAACAGTTATCGTATTTTCACTGCCAGGCGCATTTACGCCAACCTGTTCATCCAGCCACCTGCCACGTTACAACGAGTTATATAGCGTGTTCTCACAGCACGGGGTGGATGATATTTTATGTATCTCCGTAAACGATACTTTTGTAATGAATGCGTGGAAAGCCGATCAGCATGCGGAAAATATCACCTTTATTCCGGACGGTAATGGGGACTTTACCCGTGGTATGAATATGCTGGTCGAAAAAGAAGATCTCGGCTTTGGCGCACGTTCATGGCGTTACTCCATGCTGGTGCGTAACGGCGTGGTAGAAAAAATGTTTGTCGAACCTAACAAACCGGGTGACCCGTTTGAAGTCTCTGATGCCGATACCATGCTGCAATATCTGGCTCCGGACGTGAAACTGCAGGAATCCGTATCACTGTTTACTAAACCAGGCTGTCAGTTCTGTGCTAAGGCAAAACAGATGCTGCAGGAACGCGGTATTCAGTATGAAGAGATCATTCTGGGTCAGGACGCTACGACCGTGAGCCTGAGAGCAGTGACCGGCAGAGCGACCGTACCACAAGTCTTTATCGGTGGGCGACATATTGGTGGCAGTGATGACCTGGAACAGTACTTTCTGAGAGGCTGAGTCGCCATCACTCTGTAACTGAGAATAAAATAGCGGACTCAGGTCCGCTGTTTTACTTTAGGGATCAGGCAAGGCGTTGTTTCGCTTCACCGATGGCCAAAGCGACCTGAGATGGAGCCACACCACCGCGAGCATTACGCTTATCCAGGCAGGATTGTAAAGACAGTACCGGATAAACATCGTCTCCGATGACCGGGCTGAACCCCCGTAACTCATCCAGAGACAGCGCTTCAAGTGCCACACCTTTACTGATAGCCGCAACAACGGCCTCACCCACAATATGGTGAGCTTCGCGGAAAGGTACTCCTTTCGCCACCAGATAGTCGGCCAGTTCGGTTGAGTTGGCGTAACCCTGTTCAGCGGCCTCCTGGCAGCGCGGACGTTTGACCTGAATACCATCCAGTACCAGACCAGCCATATGCAGGCAGTCCAGCCAGGTATCCAGTGCATCGAACAGCCCTTCTTTATCTTCCTGCATGTCCTTGTTGTATGCCAGAGGCAAACCTTTAAGGGTCATCATCATGCCGGTGAGTGCCCCCTGGACACGGCCACATTTACCGCGAATCAGTTCCAGCGCATCCGGGTTCTTCTTCTGTGGCATCAGGGAAGATCCTGAGGTGACCTTGTCAGACAGTTCAACAAATCCGGCTTCCCCGGAATTAAAGAAAATCAGGTCTTCAGCGAAGCGGGACAGGTGAACCATTCCGATAGAAGCGTCAGACAACAGCTCCAGCACATGGTCACGGTCAGAGACTGAATCCAGGCTGTTGCGGGTCGCAGATGCAAATCCAAGCCAGCCCGCCAGTTGTTCACGATCAATCTCATAAGCGGTACCGGCCAAAGCTCCACAACCCAGCGGGCTGACATCCAGGCGTTTCAGAGCATCCTGCAGGCGGCTTTCATCGCGGGCCAGCATCTCGGTATACGCCAGACACCAATGAGCAAAAGTCACCGGCTGTGCCCGTTGCAGGTGGGTATAACCTGGCATCACGGCATCCTGGTTCGCCGAGGCGGTCGCGACCAGTTCCTGCTGGAGCTGGCGAACTGCGTTCAGAAGCTCACTGATTGTCGCTTTACACCAGAGTTTCAGATCAGTGGCTACCTGGTCATTACGGCTACGACCGGTATGCAGTTTTTTGCCCAGCGCACCGACTTTATCAATCAGTTTACCTTCGACCCAGCTGTGAATATCTTCCGCATCACTTTGCAAAATCTGTTCGGGGTTGACCTGTACTTCACTCAGCAGTTCGTGGAGTGCCTGCTCCAGTTGCTGCTGCTCTTCCTGACTCAGCACACCCACCGTGACCAGCGCTTTTGACCAGGCAACAGAACCGGTAATATCCTGTTCTGCCAGCCGGTAATCGAAACGCAGTGAATCATTAAATTGTTTAAAACGCTGGTCTGCTGCCTGCGTAAAGCGTCCACCCCACAGTGCCATTATGATGCTTCCTCTACTGGGTTATTCTAAAAACAGGGCGGCCTTAGCGCCGCCCTGATTCGGGTCTCTTTCTGTTACCGGAACTTATTTGTGATCTTTCAGCGCACGGATACGTGAAGAGAGTGAATACAACCGGATAAAACCACCCGCATGACTATGGTCATACACGTCATCTTCACCAAAAGTCGCAAACTCTTCAGAGTACAGGCTGTTGACAGATTTTTTACGGATGGCCGTCACCTGCCCTTTGTACAACTGCAGAACCACTTCACCGTTAACAATTTCTGCCAGTGACTCTGCAGAAGCCTGCAGTGATTTACGGATTGGGGTGAACCAGCGTCCGTCATACACTACATAGGACATTTCCAGGCCCAGTTGCTCACGCCATTTGAAACTGTCACGGTCCAGTACCAGCTGCTCTACAGCACGCAGGGCATTAACCATGATGGTGCCCCCCGGAGTTTCATAGCAACCACGGGATTTCATACCCACCAGCCGGTTTTCGACGATATCGATACGGCCAACACCATGTTTGGCACCCAGGGTGTTCAGTTTATTCAGGCATTCAAACGGACTGAGTGCTTCGCCGTTTACTGCAACTACCCGGCCCTTCTCAACAGTAACAGAGACTTCTTCTGGCTGATCAGGGGCTTCCAGAGGATCAACCGTCCAGACCCAGCAATCTTTGTTCGGTGCATTCCACGGGCTTTCCAGTACTCCACCTTCGGTAGAGATATGCCATGCATTCTCATCACGACTATAAATTTTTTCAAGCGTCGCGGTAGTCGGGATATTACGCTCTTTCAGGTATGCCAGCAGAGCTTCGCGGGAACGCAGGTCCCATTCACGCCATGGCGCAACCACTTTCAGCTGTGGAGCCAATGCGGCATAGGTGCTTTCAAAACGTACCTGGTCATTGCCCTTACCTGTCGCTCCGTGGCACAGCGCATCAGCGCCTACTTTCAGTGCCAACTCAACCTGAGCTTTTGCAATAATTGGACGCGCCATTGAGGTGCCCAGCAGGTAGGTACCTTCGTACAATGCCCCGGTCTGTAGTACCGGATAAACATATTCACTAATGAATTCTTCGCGCAGATCAACAATATGACACTCAGACGCGCCGGATTGCAGAGCCTTACCTTCCACTCCTACCAGATCTTCAGGGTCCTGGCCCACGTTGGCGACAAAGGCAACAACTTCACAACCATAGTTCTCTTTCAGCCATGGAATAATCGCGGAGGTATCAAGCCCACCGGAGTACGCCAGAACGATTTTTTTTATGCCTTGAGTTTGCATCGTATAATCCTTGAATCAGTCTTTGTCGTTAAGCCAGAATCCGGGTGCCAATTGACACGCCGTTAAATAAATCAGGGAGTTGCTCAGCATGTCGCCAGCTGGCGATATCTACCGGCCGTCCCAGTGTTTTTGCTGCGTCGAGAGCAGCATGAACCTTAACGATCATGCCGTCGGTTATGATGCCCTGAGCGATCAGAGCTTCCGCTTTTTCGGTGGTCATTTCTGCAATGCGCTGCCCTTTACCATCCAGAATACCGCTGACATCTGATAACAGTACCAGGGAAGCACCCAGCGTCTCAGCCAGAGCAGTCGCTGCCTGATCGGCATTCACATTCATCAGTAAACCATCATCGGTAATCCCGATAGAGCTGACGACCGGTAAATACCCCGCATCCAGTAACGTATTCACCAGCGCCGGGTTACCGGGCGTGGCCTGCCCGACATGCCCCAGTTCTTCATCGAACTGTGCAACATTGACAATACCACCATCGCCCAGTGAAAGCCCGACAGCATTGATGCCATATTTTTTTGCCCAGGCCAACAAGGTTTTGTTGGCGGTCCCTGCCAGTGCTCCGGTGATAATATCTATCTGATCTGCCGGGGTCACACGTAAGCCATTTTTCTTACTGACCGGCAAAGCCAGTTTCTTCATCAGTTCATCGACCAGGCAGCCACCGCCATGGACAATCAGCAGAGGACGCTGGTGACTGTTACGATACGCCAGTAGGGCTTCAAAGAGACGGCCAAGGGCTTCTTCGCTATCCAGCAAAACACCGCCCAGTTTAATGATCAATGGATTTGTCATGGTTACACCCAAACTTAAATCAGAGAAAGTGTTTCAGGGTACCCGAAACGTATATTCATACACTGCACGGCCTGAGAAGAAGCTCCTTTTAACAGGTTATCTTCTGCGCTGACCACAATCACATGTTCGCCCTGCACAGCAAAACCAATATCACAGAATGGCAGACCGACGACAGATTTCAACGCAGGGACACCACTGTCATACACTCTGACCAGTGGTTTATCGTCATAGGCATCATGGAATGCTTTTGCCACATCTTCTGCACTAACACCCGGCTTTAACCGACCGGTAATAGTCGCCAGAATTCCGCGCGGGAAATTCCCCAGGTGTGGAGTAAAAATAACCTGAGTGCCTAAATGAGCAGCAATTTCCGGCTGATGACGATGCGTAAACAAGCCGTAAGGTTGCAGGCTGACTTCACAAAAACTGGTGGTCAGAGAAGCTTTACGTCCGGCACCGCTGACGCCACTGGTGGCATTAATCACCGGCCACTGTTCGGTATTCAGCAATCCTGCTTCCAGTAATGGCCGCAGTGCTAACTGAGAAGCTGTCGGATAACAACCCGGAACGGCAATCAGATTTGCCTCACGCAGGCTGTCACTCTGCCACTCTGCCAGGCCGTAAACCGCTTTTTCCAGCAGTTCCGGATGCTGATGAGTGAATCCGTAATAACGGGTATAAAAACTGGCATCTTTTACCCGCCATGCACCAGACAGGTCAAAAACCACACAGCCTTGCGCTAAGAACTGTGGTGCCAGATCATGACTCACTTCATGTGCCGTAGCCAGAAACACCACGTCGACACCTTTGGCCAGCTCAACAACATCGGTCAGCGGCTGCAACCGCAGATCCACGACTCCTTTCAGCTGCGGATGCAAATCAGATAACAATTTTCCGGCATCCGGGCTTTGCGCAGAGACCGCAACTCCGGTTATGTTTATGTGCGGATGGCGATTCAGGTAAGTGACCAGTTCAACACCAGCGTAACCACTGGCGCCCACAATCAGCGTATTCAACATCAGGCTGTGTACCTTTTACGTAAAGTCTATATTTCAGAAGGGGTACTTGCCGCCTTCCGGATTGCCTTCGTGAGCGAAAACAGTTCACATACTTAAGGCCATAATGTATTTTTATTCATAATAAGTGCATGAATATTGATACATCCTAACCCAAGGACCGTCAACAGTGAAGACAAAATTACCGCCATTTATCGAGCTTTATCGTCAGCTCATCGCCACCCCATCTATCAGTACCACAGAAAGCGCCTTAGATCAGAGTAATGAGGCTCTAATCAATCTGCTGGCTGGCTGGTTTCGCGACCTGGGTTTCCAGACAGAAGTCCAGCCAGTGCCTGATACACGTAATAAGTTTAATTTACTGGCCCGTGCAGGTAGGGGTATAGGCGGACTGATGCTGGCCGGCCACACTGACACGGTGCCGTTCGATGAAGGACGCTGGTCACAGGATCCTTTTACCCTGACCGAGCGCGACAATAAGCTCTATGGACTAGGCACCGCAGATATGAAAGGCTTCTTTGCTTTTATTCTCGACACACTGCGTGACATCGATATTACTCAGCTGAAAAAACCGTTGTATATCCTGGCAACTGCCGATGAAGAAACAACCATGGCAGGTGCCAGCTATTTCTCACGCACCACCCATTTGCGCCCCGACTGCGCCATTATAGGCGAGCCGACATCGCTGAAGCCGGTACGCGCCCATAAAGGCCACCTGTCTAAAGCGATCCGAATTCAGGGACAATCCGGCCATTCCAGCGATCCGGGTCGGGGAGTAAATGCCATCGAACTGATGCATGAAGCGATCACGCAACTGACCGGCCTGCGCAATACTCTGAAAGAAAAATATCACCACGACGGATTCGTTATCCCCTACCCGACAATGAACTTTGGGGCGATTAACGGTGGCGACTCCCCTAACCGAATTTGTGCCTGTTGTGAATTACATATGGACCTTCGGCCTCTGCCGGGGCTGGAACTGAATGATTTGCACGAACTGTTACTGGAAAGTCTGGCACCGGTTAGTGAGCGCTGGCCAGGGCGACTGACACTCAGTGATCTTCACCCGCCAATCCCGGGCTATGAATGCCCACGTCATCACGGTCTGGTTCAGGTTATTGAAAAACTGCTGGGTTGTGAGACAGAAATTGTAAACTACTGCACTGAAGCGCCATTTATCCAGCAACTCTGCCCGACACTGGTGCTCGGCCCTGGCTCTATAGAGCAGGCCCACCAACCGGACGAGTACCTTGATACTGCCTTTATTCAGCCTACCCGCCAGCTGATTGACCGTGTTGTTCATCATTTTTGTCTTTAAAGCTCACGCCGGGTTGTTTTGATTAAATACCCGGCTATTTTTTCTTTTTAATAAGAATAACTTATCAAAGAGCGACAATATCAAATTTTATTAAATTCAATGGGTTATATCATGCCTGACGACTATCAAGTCATTTGACGAATCGTGTGTTACATGGCTAGATAAAAGACAGGGTTATGCTTGACTGGTAACAAACTCAAATAAATACCATAAAGGGTGTCAGGGTCACATGAACGAACAATATTCCGCAATGCGAAGTAATGTCAGTATGCTCGGTAAACTCCTGGGCGATACTGTAAAGGATGCTTTAGGAGAAAATATTCTCGACCGGGTGGAAACCATACGAAAACTGTCTAAATCATCCCGTGCGGGCAATGACACCGATCGCCAGGAGCTACTTTCTACCCTGCAAAATTTATCTAATGAAGAATTGTTACCGGTCGCCAGAGCATTCAGCCAGTTTCTTAATCTGACCAACGTCGCCGAACAATACCAGACCATTTCCCATCAGTCTCAGGGGGCAAATAACCCTGAATTACTGAAACAAGCCTTTGAACGTTTAAAGCAGCAAAAAGGGTTGAGTGAGGCCGATATTCTAAAGGCCATCGAAGACTTATCGATTGAACTGGTCCTCACTGCACACCCGACAGAAATTACCCGTCGAACACTGATCCATAAACTGGTAGAAGTAAACAGCTGTCTGAAACAGCTGGATCACAGTGACCTGACAGATTATGAACGAAACAGTATTCTGCGTCGTTTACGTCAGCTGGTTGCCCAGGCCTGGCATACCGACGAAATCCGTAAAATTCGCCCGACCCCCGTCGATGAAGCCAAGTGGGGTTTTGCGGTGGTCGAAAACAGCCTGTGGGAAGGTGTCCCTGCCTTCCTGCGCGAGCTTAATGAACAGGCGGAAGAGACTTTTGGTATTAAATTACCGGTAGATTTTGTGCCGGTGAAATTTACCTCATGGATGGGTGGCGACCGTGACGGAAACCCGAATGTTACTGCACCTATCACCCGCCATGTGATCCAGCTAAGCCGCTGGAAGGCTGCTGATCTTTTTTTACGGGACATCGGGGTCCTGATTTCCGAGCTATCGATGTCAGTCTGTTCTGACGAAGTGAGAGAACTGTGTGGTGATCCGGAAGCACTGGAACCTTACCGCATGATCCTCAAGCGTATCCGCAGTCAGTTGATTAACACCCAGACCTACCTCGAACGCCGTCTCAAAGGGGATTTCCCGACCCGGCCAAAAGACCTGCTGGTGAATAATAGCCAGCTTTGGGATCCGCTGTTTGCGATCTATCAATCATTACAGAAATGCGGCATGGGAATTATCGCTAACGGTCAGTTACTGGATACCCTGCGCCGGATAAAATGTTTCGGGGTTCCGCTGGTACGTATCGATTTACGTCAGGAGAGCACCCGCCATACTGAAGCATTAGCGGAAATTACCCGCTATCTTGGCCTGGGTGATTATGAAAGCTGGTCTGAATCAGACAAGCAGGCTTTCCTGATCCGTGAGCTGAATTCTAAACGTCCGTTGTTGCCACAGCAGTGGGATCCCAGCGATGATACCCGTGAAGTACTGGAAACCTGCCGTGTCGCAGCTGAAGTACCACAAGGGTCTATTGCCGCTTATGTGATTTCAATGGCTAAAACCCCTTCTGACGTACTGGCCGTTCATTTGTTACTGAAAGAGGCCGGTATCCGTTATGCAATGCCGGTCGCTCCGTTGTTTGAAACACTGGATGACCTGAACAATGCCAACGATGTGATGACTCAACTATTGAGCATCGACTGGTATCGGGGATTTATCCAGGGTAAACAGATGGTCATGATTGGCTATTCTGACTCAGCGAAAGATGCCGGTGTAATGGCGGCCAGCTGGGCTCAGTACCAGGCACAGGACGCCCTGATTAAAACCTGCGAAAAAGCCGGTATTGCACTGACTTTATTCCATGGCCGCGGTGGCTCGATTGGTCGTGGCGGTGCTCCCGCCCAGGCGGCGTTATTATCTCAGCCTCCGGGCAGCCTGAAAGGCGGCTTACGTGTCACAGAACAGGGAGAGATGATCCGCTTTAAGTTTGGTCTGCCGGAAGTCACCATTGCCAGCCTGTCACTTTATACCGGAGCAATTCTGGAAGCTAACCTGCTACCACCGCCGGAACCAAAAGCGCAATGGCGTCAGATTATGGATCAGCTATCTGATGATTCCTGTGCCATGTACCGTGGTTATGTGAGAGAACACCCGAGCTTTGTCCCTTATTTCCGTTCAGCAACCCCTGAACAGGAGTTGGGCAAATTACCTCTGGGTTCAAGACCGGCGAAACGCCGTCCGACCGGTGGTGTGGAATCGTTGCGGGCTATTCCGTGGATTTTCGCCTGGACACAGAACCGTTTAATGTTACCCGCCTGGCTGGGTGCCGGTGCCGCATTGCAAAAGACGATTGAAAAAGGTCAGCAGGATGAGCTGGAAGCGATGTGCCGTGACTGGCCATTCTTCTCAACCCGCATCGGAATGCTGGAAATGGTATTCGCCAAAGCAGACCTGTGGTTAGCTGAATACTATGATCATCGTCTGGTAGATGCTTCACTGTGGCCACTGGGTCAGCAGTTACGTGATCAACTGGCAGAAGATATAAAAACCGTACTGACTATTTCGAATGATGCCCACCTGATGGCCGACCAGCCGTGGATTGCAGAATCTATTGCATTACGTAATGTCTATACTGACCCGTTGAATGTGTTACAGGCGGAACTACTGCATCGTTCCCGCGCCCAGGAAGCAGCCGGAGAGGCGGCTAATCCTGAAGTTGAACAGGCACTGATGGTCACTATTGCCGGGATTGCCGCAGGTATGCGTAACACGGGCTAATCTGCTGCCGCGAAAGAAAACTGAAGGGCGCCTGCTGCGGTGCCCTTTTTTAATCACTGCGTCAGGCAGCTACGCTGTGTGGGCGAACACCCAGGGTGTGGCAAATGGCATAGCTCATCTCAGCCCGGTTCAGGGTATAGAAATGAAAATCTGTCACTCCCTCCCTGGATAAAATCTTCACCATATCCATGGCAATATTTGCCCCCACCAGTTTTCGGGTTTCAGCATCGTCATCCAGCCCTGCAAACTGAGAGCTCATCCAGTGAGGAACCCGGACATTAGTCAGGGCAGAAAAACGCTGTAACTGTCTGAAATTACTAACAGGTAAGATCCCCGGAACAATTTCTACCTCAATACCTGCCGCCGCGCAGCGATCGCGAAATCGCAGATAACTTTCAACATCGAAAAAGAACTGGGTAATAGCCCTGTCCGCTCCGGCTTCGACCTTACGCTTCAGGTTTAGCAAATCAGCCTGCGCACTTTTCGCCTCAGGATGAACCTCCGGGTAGGCTGCCACAGAGATGTCGAAATCGCCGACATCTTTCAGCAGTGCCACCAGATCGGCGGCGTGCATGGAGGGCTTGCCACTGCTGTCAGGCAAATCACCGCGCAGAGCCACAATATGACGGATACCACTGTGCCAGTAATCTCTGGCAATGTGACGTAATTCATCACGATCCGCATCGATGCAGGTCAGATGAGGAGCCGCTTCCAGCCCGGTGCGTTCTTTAATCCCTTTAATAATATTGTGGGTACGTTCCCGCTCCCCGGAATTCGCGCCATAGGTGACCGACACAAACTGAGGTTTAAGGATGCTGAGACGATCGATCGAACGCCACAGAATATCTTCCATCTCCTGCGTTCGTGGCGGGAAAAACTCAAATGACACATGAATCCTGCCGTTTAGCTCCGAAAGGCTCTGATTAAGTGCTTCGTACTGATTCGCATGAAAGAAACTCATTCTGTTACCCCGCCACTCACCGCTGTGATTATCATTTACACATCCATACGTTTAGACGTCCAGATGTTCAAAATGACGAATCCCGGCGACAGGGTCAACTGAATTATCGGCAAGTCAGGATGATGAAATTTCATACAGCCTGTCTGCTGTCAATAAACCGGAACGAGGTGTGTTTACAGAGGAGGTCCGGGCAGAGAGAACCCCTGCCCGACAGGATCACAACAATTGTGCCAGACGATTCAGATCTGACTGAATCGCCCCGGCAGTAACATCTCTGCCGGCCCCCGGCCCGCGGATAATCAGGGGATTATCTCTGTACCAGCGGCTTTCAATCGCAAATACGTTATCACAAGGCAGCAGAGCGGCCAGCGGGTGATCAGCACGTACGGCTTCAACCCCTACTCTCCCTTTACCATGAGCATCAAAACGTGCGACATAACGCAGCACTAACCCCATTTCACTGGCAGCTTCATAGCGCTGGAGCATCTGTTCATTCAGCAGATCGGCATTTTCAAAAAAGTGGTCAATCGACTCCCCGGCACAATCATCCGGCACCAGTGATTCTACCCTGACCTGATGAGGTTCGATATCATAGCCTGCTTCACGCGCCAGAATAACCAGCTTGCGCATGACATCCTGACCCGAGAGGTCAACGCGTGGGTCTGGCTCTGTCAGCCCTTGCTGCCAGGCCTGATCCACAAGTTCGGTAAAGGGTACTGTTCCATCATACTGCAGGAACAGCCACGATAAGGTCCCGGAGAAAATACCACTGAGCGATAAAATAGCATCGCCGCTGTCCCGTAAATCACGCACTGCATAGTTGATCGGCAAACCCGCACCTACAGTAGCGTTATACAGCCAGTAGCGCCCGGTGCGGGTAAATGCATCACGAATCTGACGCCAGTGAGCACTAGCTGATGAACCTGCGACTTTATTGGCACTGATCACATGGAAGCCGTAACTGGCAAAATCAAGATATTGCCCGGCAATACGACTATCTGCGGTAACATCCAGTACTACCAGATCATCAAACGGATGATCCCGCATCCACAGGAATAATGATTCCTGATCACGAAATTCAGATTCATCTTCGAAAAATGCCAGCGTACGGCTGGCATCCAGACCATCATAATTCAGCAGGCTTTTTTGACTGTCCGCAACACCAGCCAGTACAAATTCAAACCCGGTACGGTCTGACAGGTTTTCCTGTTCCCTGGCAAACAATTCCAGCCAGCGTGATCCAATATTACCTTTTCCAAACAGTACCAGACCGATGCGTTTTTCAGCCCGGAATAGTGACTGATGTAATCCCTGAACCAGCTGCAGCGTTGGCCCGGAGCGCAGGACCGCGACCAGACTGATGTTCTGCTCAGACTGCCAGACAAATTCTACCGGCTGATCTTTAATCTGTTGCCAGAAGCGATGCGCATGCAATGGGTTACGGGCTACCCCGGCCCCCACCATCGCCACCAGAGCCAGGCCATTACGCAAACGAACATTAACCGGCAGTCCGCTACTTTGCAGCAGAGACAATGCACTATCGACCACCTCAGCGGTGTAGCATAACTGCAGCAGGAAGCGATCCGGATGCGCACCGGTGGCCAGAGGGCGTAGCTGCGCGCGCGCCAGCAACTGTTCAGCCTCCTTCTTCAGGGCGGCAAAATCCTGCTGTTTCGATATTTCAATTTCAATCAGACAGACGTCATCATGGCTGGTGACGATCCTGGCACCGGTTCCTGAGGCGAGCACCCGCTCAATACGCGTAGACCCGGCATCCGGCTGATAGCTGCAGCGTAACTGTAATTCAATATCGCTGGCAGATACCGGTTGCAGAGTGCGGGTATGGAGTACCGGAGCCGCCAGCCGCGCAAGCTCACTGGCCTCATCCAGCCTCAGTAATGGCAGTAGGCAGGCATCGTTTACTTTACGAGGATCAGCACTGTAAACCCCGGCGACATCACTCCAGATTGTGACACGCCCTGCACTTGCCAGCGCGCCAATTTGGGTCGCGGAATAGTCAGAGCCGTTACGGCCCAGCAGTACCGTTTCGCCCGCCTGATTACGGGCAATAAAACCGGTGATGACCACCCGTTGACCTTGTCTCTCTGCCAGCAAAGACTGTAAACGTTGTCTGGATTCCGTTTCTCTGACTTCCGGCTGAGCAGCACGTTCCGCACACAAAAACTCACGGGCATCGAGCCAGCTGGCAGCAATATCCTGTTGGGCCAGCAGGGCAGCCATCAGTCTCGCTGACCAGATTTCACCATGCCCTACCACCTCGGCATATACGGCATCGGTGATAGTACTGTCCAGTAACACAGCCAGACGTTCCAACTCGTGTACAAATTCATGAATCAGTTCGTCAGCCTGTGCTGCAGGTAACAGACTACTCATCAGACTGGTCTGAAAGCGGCGCAAATTCTGTTGCACCTGATGGGCAGATAGGCGGTCAGTCTGGCTAAGCTTTAGCCAGCTAATCAGTTGGTTAGTTGTGCTTCCCGCGGCAGAAACCACCATCAGGTCGCCAGGCTGGCTATGTTCAGCCATAATCCCGGCAACCCGCTGATAGCATCGTGCATCTGCCAGGCTGCTGCCCCCGAATTTATGCAGTTGCCTCACTTCGGGCGCTCCACAGTCTGATGAAATTGTCATGCTTACCCCTTCGTTACTACCCGAAATGCATTTTCCAGATCAGCAACTAAATCTTCATGGTCTTCGATACCTACTGATACCCTTAATAAGGTATCAGAAATTCCGGCCGCGGCCCGTGCTTCCGGAGACATTCCAGCATGTGTCATGGTAGCGGTATGCGAAATCAGGCTCTCCACACCACCGAGGGATTCTGCCAGCGTAAATAATGACAGAGCTTTCAGGAAGGTTCTGACGGTCTGCTCGTCACCATCAAGCTCAAAGCTTAACATTGCCCCAAATCCACGCTGTTGACGCCGGGCAAATTCATGGCCTGAATTTTCAGGCAATGAAGGATGGTATAGCTTCTTCACTAACGGCTGTTTTTTCAGCGCATCGACAATGGCCAGTGCATTGCGTTGTGCTGCCGCCATTCTCGGTCCCAGGGTACGCAACCCACGCAGTAACAGGTAACTGTCAAAGGCGGCACCGGTTACCCCGATATTGTTCGCCCACCATTTCAGCTCAGTCACCAGCTCCGGGTCTTTCGCAATAACTGTACCGGCGACCACATCGGAGTGCCCGTTCAGGTATTTTGTACAGGAATGCACCACCAGGTCCGCCCCCAGAACCAGAGGATTCTGCAAGACAGGGCTTAGGAAGGTATTGTCGACGACCGACACTGCACCGGCGGCTTTGGCCGCACGACAAATACCCTCAATATCCACGACCCGCAACAACGGATTGCTGGGACTTTCGACCAGTACCAGTTTAGGGCCTTCTGCCATCGCTTCCGCCAGCGCCCGGGGATCCCCCTGGTCAACAAATTTTACTCTGAAAGCACCACGTTTGCTTAGGCTGTCAAATAAGCGATAACTGCCACCATAGCAATCATGCGGAGCGACCAGCAAATCACCGGGCTTAAGAAAAACAGTAGTCACCAGTAAAATGGCTGACATTCCGGTATTGGTCAGGACCGCTCCGGCTCCACCTTCCAGCTCAGCCAGCGCCTGCTGCACAACATCGCGGGTTGGATTTCCTCTGCGTGAGTAATCGTGGGTACGTGGCTGATTGAAATCCACAAAGTTATAAGTACTGGAAAGATGGATTGGTGGTACTACACAGCCATACTGCTCATCATCATTTAAGCCGCTGCGGACGGCGATAGTCGCTTGCTTATGTGTCATGACGTCATTTTCACTGAGAAGGGGAACAGGTGCACAGAATAACATTCACAAATCGGACGTCAATACATCTAGACATCCAAATGTCCGTGAGTGTAGATTGAGCAATAGAGCAAGAAACGCTAAAATTAGCCGGTAAAGTCAAATATCGCCACAATTGTCACTACCTGGATCATCATTTATCAGCAGAGACAAAACTATAATGCAGATATCTGGCATAATTAGCTGAACCCGGCAAGTTAACTTTTTATTAATAAGGTACCCCATGGCTGAATGGAATGCCGAATATATCAGCCCTTATGCTGAGCATGGCAAAAAAAGTGAGCAGGTAAAAAAAATAACTGTCTCTATCCCTCTGAAAGTTCTGAAGATTCTTACTGATGAGCGGACGCGCCGCCAGGTGAATAACCTGCGTCATGCCACCAACAGTGAACTGTTGTGTGAGGCCTTTTTGCATGCTTTTACCGGACAACCTTTACCGGACGATAACGATTTGCGGAAAGAGCGTGGTGATGAGATCCCTGAAGAGGCGAAGGTCATCATGCGTGAAATGGGCATTGACCCGGACAAATGGGAATACTGATTGCGGAAAATTCGCCAGTATGACGGTTCTTTCAGGTAAAAAAACGTAAAAAAAACCCGGCCATGCCGGGTTTTTTTACATCCGAATCCGCAGACTCGTCTGTGGGAAACTTATTTTGAACCCGGGATGCTGAAACGTTTGTTGAAACGCTCAACACGACCACCGGTGTCAACAACACGCTGTTTACCAGTGTAGAACGGGTGGCATTTACCACATACGTCCAGGTTTACATCGTGGCCGACGGTAGAATGAGTGTTGATAACGTTACCGCAAGAGCAGGTAATGGTGACAGCTTTGTATTCCGGGTGAATACCTTGTTTCATGGGAGAACCTCTGTAAAAGGCCGTGTCGCTCTCCGTGCCAGGCGAACCTGCACAGCACCACACGCGGTTAAAAGAATTTTTCGTATCTCTGCAGCCACTCGCGGCAACAGAGGCGCTGTATTATACAGAACCCCACCGGCATGATGCAAATAAATTCACCATGTCGGTGATGGGCTTCACCGTGTACACTACGCTTTTTACCCTCCGGAGTTACTGAATGCCCGTCATTAAGGTTGCACTGCCCGTTCCTCTGCCCCGACTATTTGATTACCTCGTCCCCGAAGGCGACGTACCTGTCATTGGCAGCAGGGTGAGTGTGCCCTTTGGTCCCCGAAAAATGACAGGCATTGTGCATGGCATTGCCGCACAGAGCGAGCTGCCGGAAGCACAACTGAAAACCATTGATGCGGTCATAGACAATAAGACTATCTTCCCTGATTCATTGTGGAAACTGCTCAACTGGGCTGCAGATTACTATCATTACCCTGTGGGTGAAGTCTTTTTTCATGCATTACCGGTACTGCTCCGTCAGGGACGGCCCGCACAACCGTCCTCCTTATGGCAATGGTCTGTCACTGAGCAGGGGTTATCCACCTCACCTGACCGTCTGAAACGCTCAGAGAAGCAGCAGCGTGCACTTGCCGCATTACGTCATGCACCTCTGCAACGCCATGAACTTAGTCAGCACGATTTGAACGATGCTGTCCTGCAGGCATTACGTAAAAAAGGGATCTGTGAACTGACAGAAATTCTGCCCCCGTTAACCGACTGGCGCTCAGAATACCGGGTTAAGGGCGAACGTTTACGGCTGAATACCGAACAGGCCACGGCTGTCGGTGCCATTCGAAGCCTGGATAATCAGTATGCTGCCTGGCTACTGGCGGGAATTACGGGGTCAGGGAAAACTGAAGTGTATCTCAGTGTGCTGGAAAACATTCTGGCTGAAGGGCGGCAGGCATTAGTACTGGTGCCGGAAATTGGCCTGACTCCACAGACCATTGCCCGTTTCCGGGAGCGGTTTGATGCCCCGGTCGATGTTCTGCATTCTGCACTGAACGACAGTGAACGCCTGAATGTCTGGCTACGGGCCAGCAGAGGCGAATCTGCCATTGTCATCGGCACCCGCTCGGCACTGTTCACCCCCCTTGCCCGCCCCGGTATTATTATTATTGATGAAGAACATGACAGTTCTTATAAACAGCAGGAAGGATGGCGTTATCATGCCCGTGATCTGGCCGTCTTTCGGGCTCATCAGGAAAACATTCCGGTAGTGCTGGGATCGGCCACTCCGGCGTTGGAAACCTTACATAATGTCACTACCGGGAAGTACCGTCAGTTAACCCTGACTAAACGAGCAGGCAATGCCCGTCCGGCGTTACAGCAAATTATCGATCTGAAAGGTGTCCGCTTACAGTCGGGGCTTTCCCCGGTACTGATTAATAAGATGCGCCAGCATCTTCAGGCCAATAATCAGGTCCTGTTGTTTCTTAACCGACGCGGCTATGCCCCGGCTCTACTTTGTCATGATTGCGGCTGGTTGGCGGAATGCCAGCGTTGTGAACATTACTATACCTTTCACCAACAACAACGCCAGTTGCGCTGTCACCACTGTGACAGCCAGCGTCCTCTGCCATATCAGTGCCCGCAATGCGGCTCGACTCATCTGATGCCGGTAGGCATGGGAACAGAGCAGTTGGAAGAACAACTGAAAACACTGTTTCCGGGAATTCCGGTGACCCGGGTTGACCGTGATACTACCAGTCGGAAAGGAACTCTTGAGCAACATCTTGAAGACATTCATCAGGGAGGTGCACGGATTCTGGCCGGTACCCAGATGCTGGCCAAAGGCCACCATTTCCCGGATGTCACCCTGGTGGCACTACTGGATGTCGATGGTGCGCTGTTTTCCGCTGATTTCAGGGCTGCCGAACGCTTTGCTCAGTTGTACGTTCAGGTTGCAGGTCGGGCAGGGCGGGCAGGGAAACAAGGTGAGGTAGTGCTGCAAACTCATCATCCGGAACACCCGCTGTTACATACTCTGCTGTACAACGGCTATTTTTCATTTGCCAGCCAGACGTTACAGGAGCGCCGCCAGGTGAGCCTGCCACCGTTTTCCAGCCATGCGCTGTTCCGTGCTGAAGACTCAGATAATCAACAGGCGGAACAGTTCCTGTTACAACTGCGTAATTTACTGGAGGCCAGCCCACTGAAAGATGAGCACTGTTGGATTATGGGGCCGGTACCGGCACTACAGTCTAAAAGAAATGGTCGCTGGCGCTGGCAGTTACTGGTGCAACATTCTTCAAGAAAGCAACTGCAGCGCATACTGCGACATACCCTGCCACTTTTCTCTACCCTGCCGGCACTAAAAAAAGTGAAATGGACGCTGGATATCGATCCCACCGAGAACTGATTCAATGCCTGATTTGCGTAACAACACGAAAATATAGCGTTGAATAACCGGATTATTGCAAATCTGATATCAGCAGCCACAGATAATCTGCTAACAATAAGGGATACCGTGGTGTACGCTCACCGCTTTGTTAATGATTAACCTAATGCCGGAGTTTGTGTCTTGGAACAGAATTCACTACCGGGCCGCGCCACAATGAAAGACGTTGCCGAAAAAGCAGGTGTCTCCACAGCAACCGTTTCGCGTGCTCTGGCATCCCCGGATAAAGTTTCCGCCATTGCCCGTTTAAAGGTAATGCAGGCGATTAGTGAGCTGGGTTATGCTCCGGACCTGCTTCCTCGTCATCAGCGCAGAAATGATTCTCAGACACTGCTCATCCTTGTCCCCGATATCTGTGATCCCTTTTTCCATGAGATGATTCGGGGCATTGAGGTCACGGCAGCGGCGGAAGGATATCTGGCTTTAATTGGTGATTGTGCTCACCAGGATATGCAGGAAGTCGGCTTTCTGGACCGGATTCTGACCCGCCAGATAGACGGGCTGTTATTACTCGGATCGCAGATCCCTCCCCTGCAGAAACTGGTTCACCGGGATCAATTGCCTCCACTGGTCATGGCTAATGAATTCTCAGCGGACCTGGAATACCCAACAGTACATATCGATAATCTGACATCGGCATTTAATGCGGTGAATTATCTGCTGGATACCGGACTGAACCGGATAGCCTGTATTACCGGTCCCGACACCATTTCACACTGTCGTTACCGACGGCAGGGATACATCCAGGCACTACAACGACAGAATATTGATATCAATCCTCATTACCTGGAGCGTGGCGATTTCTCCTTCGATTCTGGAGCTGAAGCTCTGATTCGTCTGATGAAGTTACCTTCTCCTCCGGAGGCTATCTTTTGTCACAATGACCGGATGGCATTAGGCGTCTTACATCAGGCCGAAAAAATGGGTATCAGAGTTCCGCAGCAGCTATCGGTGATCGGCTTTGATGATATTGACGCGGCCCAGTACAGCCATCCACCGCTGACGACCATTACACAACCCAGATTTGATATTGGCCGGGAGGCGGCGACATTATTGATGGAAATTATTCGTGGCGAGCGTGTTAATGGTGGCTCACGTTTACTGGAAGCCAGACTGCAGGTACGACAGTCAACCTTGATCCCGGCCAAATAGCAGTCTTAGCTCCGCTTTCGGTGATTTTCAGGTATTTTCTCAGGCAGAGTTTACTGGTCAAAGTTCATCCCCTTGAGTAAACTGGAACAGTTATTGCCATTGAATAGATAACCGGGCGGTTCGCCCGCCAGGCTGATTGATAAATTTTCGGAACGAATGTGGCACAAAAAGACTATGTAGGCCGCGGGCGTTCAACAGGGACGCAGCGCAAAAAGAACTCTCCACGAAGCAAGAAGAGCAAAAAAAGCTCAGGACTACCCAAACTGATGATCGTGGTGGCCGTCGCGGTACTGGTCGCCTTTATCGGTGGTTTATGGTTTATTGCTCATCATAAAAAGGAAGAGTTAGAGGAAGTGATGCCGCATAAAAATGCCGGCAATGGTTTACCTCCGAAACCGGAAGAGCGCTGGAAATATATCAAGGAACTGGAAAACAGCCAGACAACGGTGCCTCAACCTACTGAACCTTCCGCAGGCGGCGAAATCAAATCACAAACTCAGTTGACTGATGAACAACGTCAGTTGCTGGAGCAAATGGCCGCTGATATGCGTCAGCAGCCGATCCAGCTTAATGAAGTTCCGTGGAATGAACAAACTCCGGCGCAAAAACAACAAACTTTGCGTCAGCAGGCGGCTACCCGACAGCAACAACAGAATTATCAGCAGCAACATAGTTACCAGCAGCCGCAGAATTATCAGCAACAGTCTGATTATCAACAGCAGCAGCTATTGCAGGCTCAGCAAGCTGAGCGCCAGCGTCTGGATAGACAGCAACGTCTTGAGCGTCAGCAACAAGCAGAGAAACAACGCCAGGCTGAACGGCAACAGCAGCTACAGGCAGAAAGACAGCAGCGACTGGAAAAACAGCAGCAGGCTCAGCAACAGGCCGCTCAACAGCAAGTGGATCGTCGTCCTGCAGCTCAGGCTCCAACACCTGCAGCACCCCGTACCAGCCAACCAGCACCGGTCACCCGGGAAGCACCTAAGCCTGCGGCAACAGCGGCTTCCGGAAAACGCTGGATGATTCAGTGCGGTTCCTTTAAAGGCAGTGAACAGGCTGAATCAGTGCGTGCATCTCTGGCTTTTGAAGGTTTTGAGAGCCGTACGACTACCGGCGGTGGCTGGAATCGGGTTGTTATCGGGCCTTATTCAGATCGCGCTAAAGTTGACAGCGTAGTCAAACAACTTCGTAGTTCTGGCCATACAAACTGTATAACTCTCTCCCTGGGGGGTTGAAAGCCTTAACCCCCCTCCCCATATATCCCCTTATGTGACTCCGCGCACCGCGCGGAGTGTTTTTTTTCTCTAAAAAGGGGCGGCCCGTGACAACGATTGTAAGTGTTCGACGCAATGGCCAGGTAGTGATTGGCGGTGACGGCCAGGCTACTCTTGGTAATACAGTAATGAAGGGTAACGTAAAGAAAGTACGTCGCCTGTACAACGACAAGGTCATTGCCGGCTTTGCCGGGGGGACTGCCGATGCCTTTACCCTGTTTGAACTGTTTGAACGTAAGCTGGAAATGCACCAGGGGCATTTGGTTAAAGCGGCAGTTGAACTGGCAAAAGACTGGCGTACTGACCGGATGCTACGACGCCTCGAAGCTCTGCTGGCGGTGGCTGACGAGCATGCCTCGTTAATTATCAGTGGTAATGGTGATGTCATTCAGCCCGAAAATGATTTGATCGCTATCGGATCTGGCGGACCTTATGCACAGGCAGCAGCGCGTGCTCTGCTGGAAAACAGCGAACTCAGTGCCCGGGAAATTACCGAAAAAGCACTGGATATCGCGGGTGATATTTGCATTTACACCAACCACAACGTCACTATCGAAGAACTGGCGTCCAGCAAGTAAGGATTTCTAATATGTCTGAAATGACTCCCCGCGAAATAGTAAGCGAACTGAATAAGTTCATCATCGGTCAGGATGGTGCTAAGCGTGCCGTTTCTATCGCCCTGCGTAACCGCTGGCGCCGGATGCAGCTCGAAGCTGAACTGCGTCACGAAGTGACTCCGAAAAACATTCTGATGATAGGCCCGACCGGGGTGGGTAAAACAGAAATTGCCCGCCGTCTGGCGAAACTGGCCAACGCGCCATTTATTAAAGTTGAAGCAACGAAATTTACTGAAGTGGGTTATGTCGGTAAAGAAGTTGATTCTATCATCCGTGATTTGACTGACGCTGCAGTAAAAATGGTCCGCAGTCAGGCTATCGAACGTAACAAGTCACGAGCCGAAGAACAGGCTGAAGAGCGTATTCTTGATGTACTGATTCCTCCGGCTAAGAATAACTGGGGCCAGCCAGAGGCAAACAGTGAACCTTCTGCTGCGCGTCAGTCCTTCCGTAAAAAATTGCGTGAAGGGCAACTGGACGACAAAGAAATTGAAATTGATCTGGCTGCCTCACCGATGGATGTTGAAATCATGGCACCTCCTGGCATGGAAGAAATGACCAGCCAGCTGCAGTCCATGTTCCAGAATCTGGGCGGACAAAAGCAAAAAGCTCGCAAGTTAAAGATCAAAGATGCACTTAAACTGTTGATCGAAGAAGAAGCCGCCAGACTGGTGAATCCGGAAGAGCTGAAGCAGGAAGCTATCGAAGCCGTTGAACAGCATGGTATTGTTTTTATTGATGAAATTGACAAAATCTGTAAGCGTGGACAGTCCTCCGGTCCGGATGTTTCCCGGGAAGGTGTGCAGCGTGACTTGCTGCCTTTAGTTGAAGGCTGTACGGTATCGACTAAACACGGTATGGTCAAAACTGACCACATTTTGTTTATTGCCTCCGGCGCATTCCAGGTTGCCAGCCCTTCAGATCTGATACCTGAACTGCAGGGTCGTTTACCTATCCGCGTAGAGTTGCAGGCGCTGACGGTTAACGATTTTGAACGCATTCTGACAGAACCGAGCGCGTCGGTGACTGTACAGTACAAAGCGTTAATGGCCACTGAAGGAGTCAATGTAGAGTTCAGCGAAGATGGTATTCGCCGGATTGCTGAAGCTGCATGGCAGGTCAATGAAACGACTGAAAATATCGGGGCTCGTCGCCTGTACACCGTGCTGGAAAAACTGATGGAAGATATTTCTTTCGATGCCAGCGATCGTCCGGGAGAATCTGTGACTATAGATGCCAACTATGTCAGCAGCCACCTGGACAAACTGGTTGCAGATGAAGACCTGAGCCGTTTTATCCTGTAACTGAGCATCTGGCTGTGGGTTTTTCGGCTGTCTACACTCCGGGACAGACAGCCGGATAACCCCTTTGTTTGACCAGGATTAATATCCTCCCCCCGGCATTTCGCTACTCTGATCCCCGGCCTGATAGTTTTTTTCCTGGATGCCGGTAGCCGTAGTTAAAGCACCGTCTCTGAGCGATGATTCGGCGTTTCTGTCATAATAAATGCCACCGTAAGATATTCATCCCGCAACACAGGCCACGTGGCAACGGAGGCTTTTTTGCTATCCATAGAAAGAACGCGATATACTTTAACCACCTCTGGCAAACAGATGATACCGCTATGAAATACGATACCTCCGAACTTTGTGATATTTACCATGAAGAAGTGAATGTAGTTGAGCCTTTGTTTTCTAACTTTGGCGGACGCACGTCTTTTGGTGGTCAGATAACAACTGTCAAATGCTTCGAAGACAATGGCCTGCTTTATGACATACTTGAAGAAAACGGGCTGGGCCGGGTACTGGTCGTTGACGGAGGAGGTTCCGTACGTCGCGCATTGATTGATGCCCAACTGGCGCAACTGGCAACACAGAGTGAATGGGAAGGTATTGTAGTTTATGGATCAGTTCGTCAGGTTGATGAACTGGAGGAGCTCGATATCGGTATTCAGGCCATGGCGGCCATTCCTGTAGGTGCCGCAGGTGAAGGCATTGGTGAAAGTGATATTAGGGTGAATTTTGGCGGTGTCACTTTTTTCTCGGGTGATTATCTCTATGCAGATAATACCGGCATCATCCTGTCAGAAAACCCACTGGCGCTCGAAGAAGACGAAGAAGAAGACGAGTAGTCGTTCTGGCGGCAAACCGGGTGCTCTCGCACCCGGCTCTGGTTTCATTCCGTAGCAGAATCAAACCTCATCCATTTTTCCCAGCAGTGCACGCAGGCGTTCCTGCCACTGTTGTTGTTCTTCTTTTAACTGCTGATTTTCACGGGTAAGTGAATCATGATTACCAGCAACCTGTAACGCTTCCTGCTTCAGCGTATTATTTTGTTCTTTCAGCTCTTCAATTTCCATCTGTAACAGGGTGATAGTATCAATCGCCTGCTGTACTTTAGCTTCCAGTTTTTCGAACATTTCAAATGACATTTATATAACCTCTCCTATATCGCAAGGCGTTGATGTGCCAGCTACGATCCTGACAAGCCCTGTAAAATTCCTGTAGCTGGCCACGATAACACGATTGTATGAAGCCTGATCACGCAAGTCCAGTGACCAGGCGAATTCCGGAGCAGTCTGTAACACTTTTCGCCCCGCCCTCACTCTCTTTCCCCTCCGGACTGTTGTTTTTTACCCGTCACAGACAGCAAAATGATCATCCGGCAGGACAATTCAGCAACAAAATACGCGAATTCGCTCATTTTTTTTGACATGGCACACAAATTTCAAGTTCGGTATTTATCGTTTTTGCTCGTTAACGATAAATTTAAATCAACCCTACATAAAAGTCGGGTGACTCAGGGAACGAGTACATAACACCGATAAATTTAACCTCTCTTAAGGAATTCATCATGAGTCAAACGACAAATTCGCTCACAGGCCAGTGCATCGCAGAATTTATAGGTACCGGTTTAATTCTGTTCTTCGGTGCCGGATGCGTGGCGGCAATGAAAGTTGCCGGTGCCAGCTTTGGGCAATGGGAAATTTGTATCGTCTGGGGCCTGGCAGTATCCATGGGTGCTTATGTCAGTGCAGGGATCTCTGGTGCCCACCTGAACCCGGCCGTTACCATAGCACTTTGCCTGTTTGGTAACTTTGAAGGTCGTAAAATCATTCCTTATATTATCGCACAGACTGCCGGCGCGTTTTGTGCGGCAGCATTGGTATACGCGCTTTACCATAATCTGTTTATTGATTACGAACAGACACATCAGATGGTCCGTGGCAGCGTCGATAGTCTGAGTCTGGCCGGAGTGTTTTCGACTTATCCGAACCCGCAAATCAGCGTCCCTCAGGCATTCTTCGTTGAAATAGTGATTACTGCCGTCCTGATGGGAGTCATTATGGCTCTGACCGATGACGGCAATGGCTTGCCACGTGGACCGTTAGCTCCGCTGCTGATTGGTTTACTGGTCGCTGCAATTGGCGCAGCAACAGGTCCTCTGACCGGATTTGCCCTGAACCCAGCCCGTGATTTTGGACCGAAAATGTTTACGGCTCTGGCCGGATGGGGAAAAGTTGCCTTCACCGGTGGACAGGAAATCCCTTATTTCCTGGTTCCAATCTTTGGACCACTGATTGGTGCGTGCGTCGGTGCATTTATCTATCGTAATTTCATTGGCCGCTACTTACCAGTAAACCTTCCTGCGCCTGTGAATGAAAAAGAACAGCCACTGTCACGCTCAGAACAGCATAAAGCGTAAACTTAATAACGAATTCATCAGGAACAGATCATGACTAACGCTGAAAATAAATACATTGTTGCACTGGACCAGGGAACCACCAGCTCACGAGCGGTGGTACTGGACCACGATGCGAATATTATCGCGGTTTCACAACGTGAATTTACCCAACATTATCCTAAAACAGGTTGGGTTGAGCATGACCCGATGGATATCTGGGCAACCCAGAGTTCAACTCTGGTAGAAGTACTGGCACATGCCGATATTCGTTCTGACCAGATTGCGGCGATTGGTATTACAAACCAGCGTGAAACCACCATCGTCTGGGATAAGAAAACCGGCAAACCCGTGTACAACGCTATTGTGTGGCAAGATCCTCGTACCGCTGACTATTGCTCAAAACTGAAAAAAGAAGGTCTTGAGGAATATATTCAGCAAACTACCGGACTGGTCATTAACCCATACTTCTCCGGGACCAAAATCAAATGGATTCTGGACAATGTGGAAGGCGCCCGTGAACGCGCCAAGCGTGGGGAACTGTTGTTCGGTACTGTCGATACCTGGCTGGTCTGGAAAATGACTCAGGGACGTGTGCATGTCACCGACTTCACCAATGCTTCACGTACCATGATATTTGATATTCACAAACTGCAGTGGGATGACCGTATGCTGGACATCCTTGATATCCCTCGTGAGATGTTGCCGGAAGTTAAAGCATCTTCAGAAGTCTACGGCCAGACGAATATCGGTGGTAAAGGCGGAACCCGTATACCGATCGCAGGGATCGCCGGAGATCAGCAGGCAGCATTATATGGTCAGCTCTGCGTACAGCCTGGTATGGCAAAGAATACCTATGGTACCGGCTGCTTTATGTTAATGAATACCGGTACTGAGGCGGTGGCCTCTACCCATGGTCTGCTGACCACTATCGCCTGTGGCCCACGAGGTGAAGTTAACTACGCCCTGGAAGGCGCTGTCTTCATCGGTGGTGCGTCAATTCAATGGCTGCGCGATGAAATGAAACTGTTCTCAGAAGCACTAGACTCTGAATATTTCGCGACCAAAGTGAAGGATTCTAACGGTGTCTATATGGTACCGGCATTTACCGGCCTGGGAGCCCCGTACTGGGACCCCTATGCCCGCGGAGCAATCTTTGGTCTGACCCGGGGTACCAACGCAAACCATATTATCCGTGCCACCCTGGAATCCATTGCCTACCAGACCCGTGATGTGCTGGAAGCTATGCAGAATGATGCGAATACCCGTTTGCAGTCATTACGGGTAGATGGCGGTGCTGTGGCGAATAATTTTCTGATGCAGTTCCAATCAGATATTCTTGGCGCCCGGGTTGAGCGTCCGGAGGTTCGTGAAGTGACTGCCCTCGGAGCAGCCTATCTTGCCGGTCTGGCGGTTGGGTTCTGGAAAGATCTGGAAGAAGTCCGTTCGAAATCAGTTATCGAACGCGAGTTCCGTCCGTCAATCGAAACGACCGAACGTAACTTCCGATATGCCGGTTGGAAAAAAGCCGTATCCCGCGCCCTGCGCTGGGAAGATGAACACGAACAATAATCCATCTCCTCTGCCCGCTCGCTGGCGGGCAGAGTCCAATTTCTGAACGCCCGCGTTGTGTTACACTAGCCTCCCTTTTCTTCCCGGTAAGACAGACAATGAAACGAGAACTTGCCCTCGAATTTTCACGGGTGACCGAAGCAGCAGCACTGGCCGGACATGCCTGGCTTGGACGCGGTGATAAAAACCTGGCCGACGGCGCAGCAGTCAATGCAATGCGGGTATTGCTCAATACTCTGGATATTCGTGGTCGGATTGTAATTGGTGAAGGTGAGATTGATGAAGCCCCGATGCTTTATATCGGAGAGCAGGTTGGGAGTGGGCAGGGTGATGAAGTCGATATCGCCGTCGACCCGATTGAAGGCACACGTATGACCGCAATGGGGCAATCTAACGCACTAACAGTGATGGCCGTCGGGAATAAAGGCAGCTTTCTGCACGCTCCGGATATGTATATGGAAAAACTGGTTACAGGCCCGCAAGCCCGGGGATGCATCGACTTGGATCAGCCACTGGAAGCCAATCTGCAGTCTGTTAGCCGGGCTCTGGATAAGCCGCTGTCTGAACTCACCGTGGCTGTGTTAGCCAAACCCCGGCATAACCCGGTCATCACACAACTTCATAAAGCCGGTATCAAAGTCTATGCATTCCCTGATGGTGATGTGGCTGCATCTATCCTGACCTGCATGTCAGACAGCGAAGTCGATGTGATGTATGGTATTGGCGGCGCACCGGAAGGCGTCATTTCTGCCGCAGTCATCCGTGCGCTGGGGGGAGATATGCAGGCTCGCTTACTGCCAAGACATCAGGTCAAAGAAGATTCGGCGGAAAATCGCAGCCTTGGTGAACAAGAGATCGCGCGTTGTACAGAGATGGGAATTACCCCTGGTGAACGGCTCACTCTGCAGCAACTGGTCAGCGATGATGACGTCATTTTCTCCGCGACAGGAATCACTGATGGTGATTTACTCAAAGGAATTACCCGGAAAGGAAATATCGCCACCAGTGAGACGTTATTAATTCGCGGGAAAACAGGCACTGTCCGGCGGATCCAGTCGACACATCGACTGGATCGTAAAACATCACAACAGTCCTAACCAGCGACAATCTGGTGGTCACTTTCACGCTGTCTGGAAAGCGACCACCAGCACAACAGCATAAGTAACGATGTCATAAACATCAGCATACCAAGGCTAAACTGATCGTTCTGCGGTAGTTTTGCTGATAACCAGGCTACGCCCCCGGACCCCAGATTTTGTAAGCCCCCAATCAATGCACCGGCACTGCCTGCTACCCAGGCATAAGGCTCCATCGCGCCTGAAGTCGCCAGCGGAAACAGCATCCCTGCACCAAAGAAATAGAGTGCCGCAGGAACCAGTAATGTCCAGATGTTCATCACATGGAACCACCCAGGGATCCACATCAGTACCCCCGCCAACAAACAGCTACTCACCCCAAGCCACATCAAACGGTACCAGTCGCCTTCACTACGGCGGACATACCAGGCTCCGAAAAAAGCTGCAGGAATTGGCAGGATAAATAATATACTGACGGTAAAACGACTCAGACCCAATACTCCCCCCATCAGTACCCCACAACTGGCCTCAAACACAGCAATACCCGCCAGTGCACCAATTAATATCACCAGATAGCGAAGGAATGCAGCATCACGCAGCAGCAATGAATAACGGAATAAAAAAGGCCTTGGGACGAGAATTTCCGGCCGGGTTTCTGGTAACCGGCAGGCAATGACTACCATGACCAGCAGGCAAAGCACCAGTAGGAAAGCAAAACAGGCATGCCATCCCCAAAATTTTGTCAGTACCGCACCAATTACCGGTGCCAGTAAAGGGCTAATCAGGATTCCCATGTTCAGCACACTGTTTGCTTTACGCAACTGCCCACCGGAATAGATATCCCTGGGCAGCGTCCGCGCCATCACCCCGGCAACCCCTGTCCCCATCCCCTGGATGGCACAACCGATAACCAACTGATTGATTGAACCCGACAGCAATGCCGTCACCGAACCTACGCAGAAGATCAACAGGCCACCAAGGATGACCGGACGACGGCCAATACTGTCTGAAAGCGGGCCATAAAATAGCTGAGAGAGACCATAGGTGATCAGATACGCCGCCATAATGCCCTGCACATTACCACCGGACACCTGTAGCGATAGGGCAATATCACTCATCGCCGGCACATAAACCGTCTGAGCCATTTGTCCGACGGCAACCAATACCACTAACAACAACATTAACGGGGTGTGATTTAGATTCTTTTCCATTTTTGTAACAGTAAATTCTTATCCATGATAATTAAACAGCAGTACAGGCTGATCAGTTAAAAAAAGCAGCCTAAAATACCATGACTCGCCTTTAAACAATCCCCCCTGCTCATAAGTGATTATCGGCCTGATTGTCAGGTTTTTTCGGCACAGGTGTACATTATTAGTGACAGTCCGTGACAATTAATGGCACGGGTTTGTCGATATGAGCTTAACCGCGGTCTGAAGGGTGGAAAATTAGTGCTTCACCAGAGATGATAATTCGATGTGCTACACTATTTTTAACTGAGGAGCTCACAATGGCCGATTGGTGTGAAGGTAAAGTCGTCGCGGTAACACACTGGACAGAGGCGCTTTTCAGCCTTTACGTCACTGCGCCGGTAAAACCATTTACCGCCGGGCAATTTGCAAAACTGTCACTGGAAATCAACGGAGAGCGGGTACAACGAGCCTACTCTTATGTCAATGCTCCTTCAGATAAAACCCTGGAGTTCTATCTGGTTAACGTTCCTGAAGGCAAGCTTAGCCCCTCTCTGCACCGGCTGTCGGCCGGGGACTTAATCAGGGTCACCGAAGAAGCTGCTGGTTTTTTTGTCTGTGACGAATTGCCTGACTGTGAAACGCTGTGGATGCTGTCAACGGGAACGGCAATCGGCCCGTATCTGTCCATCTTACAGCAGGGGGAAGGTCTGGAGAGATTTGAAAATATTGTACTGGTTCATGCCGCCCGCTATGCCGCAGACCTGAGTTACCTCCCACTGATGCAGCAACTTCAGCAACAATTCAACGGAAAATTACGTATTCAAACCATCGTCAGCCGGGAGAAAAGTGAAGGCAGCCTGACAGGCCGAATCCCCGGGTTGATTGAAAACGGTATGCTTGAACAAGCCACAGGTCTGACAATGTCTGCGGACAACAGCCATATTATGCTGTGCGGTAACCCGCAAATGGTCAGAGACACCCAACAGCTACTTAAACTCACCCGCAACATGAATAAACATCTGCGTCGTAAACCGGGACATATCACCAGCGAGCATTACTGGTAATATCTGTGCCGGAAGTTATGATCACTGCCTTAATTAAGGCAGGCTGTCATCATCTCTGCCGAAAAATTAGGTAAGATATAGGTCAGTCGTCAACTCAGGGATACCGGAATGAAACACAGGATAAGTCGTTGGTTAACCTGCTGTATGCTGTTAACAGCAGGCGGTGTTGTATTTGCCGATCCACCGACCGCTCCAAAGCTTGCTCCTTACGTTCAACCAGGTGCACCGGTTTTCAGCGAGACCATCCCGCAGTTCCGGGAAAAATTCAACAGTATGAATCCGGGCACGCCGTTACCGGAATACCGTACGGTAGATACCGGCCAGGTACAGAATATGGTTGTACTGGCGGTCAGTAAAATTAACGACTCATTTTATTCATCAACCGCACTCGAACCCGGCACAGGGAAGATAAAATCTCTGCAAATGACCTGGGTTTCTGCCCAGGGGACCGGTGAAAAACAGTCCAGAGATCTGGCATTCCGTTACATGACCGCACTGATCCGTTATTTCTCACCGCAACTGACTGAACAAACCAGTCACCAAAAGCTCGAATCTTTGTTAAAGGCCGCTAAAGTAAACATCCCCTATTTTGATGCCGAAGGCGCACTGCGGTATGTCATCTCAGATCAGGGGGAAAAAGGTATTACTCTCGCCATAGAACCTGTCAGGCTGATACTGAATAACTCGTGAACATCTGATGTTTTATGACGAAAAACAAAGCAGTGATTCGCATTGATCTTTATAATGCTTCACAGACACTATTGCCCGGCGGCAGTAGTCTTTTATGAATCGCGTAATGCGGAGGATATGATGCGACATCCATTAGTTATGGGTAACTGGAAGCTGAATGGTAGTAAACATATGACTGACGAGCTGATTGCCGGTCTGCGTAAAGCATTATCAGGTGTGGACGGTTGTGGTGTGGCTATCGCCCCGCCCGTTGTTTATCTCGACCAGGCTAAGCATGCCGTTTCTGGCAGTCATATCGCTCTCGGTGCGCAGAACGTTGACATTAACCTCTCGGGTGCATTTACCGGTGAAGTTTCTGCGGAAATGCTGAAGGATATTGGTGCCAAATATATCATAATCGGACACTCCGAACGTCGTACTTACCACAAAGAAAGCGATGAACTGATCGCAAAAAAATTCGCCGTCCTTAAAGACGCGGGTTTGACGCCGGTACTCTGTATTGGTGAAACCGAAGCAGAAAACGAAGCCGGTAAAACCGAAGAAGTCTGCGCACGTCAGATTGATGCGGTACTGAATACTCAGGGAGTTGAAGCCTTTAAAGATACCGTCATTGCCTATGAACCCGTCTGGGCTATCGGCACCGGTAAATCAGCCACCCCGGCACAGGCCCAGGCTGTGCATAAATTCATCCGTCAGCATATCGCTAAAAAAGACCCAGCGATTGCTGAGCAGGTGATCATTCAGTACGGCGGTTCTGTTAATGATAAAAATGCGGCCGAGCTCTTCACTCAGCCGGATATTGATGGTGCGCTGGTCGGTGGCGCATCACTGAAAGCCGATGCTTTCGCGGTAATTGTTAATGCTGCGGCAGCGGCAAAAAAAGCCGGTTAATATTTATCTTTCAACGGCGCACCAGCGCCGTTGTCTGTTTTAGTATGCCGCACTGATGATCCTGTAACTCTTCTGCTGACCCCATGTTTCCTTTAAGCAGCTGTTTTTTTATGGCCAGTAATACCAGTCTCCCATCAGGCAGGGCTGTCAGCGCCAGACCATAATCCCCCATCTGCCCGGCAGCTCCCGGGATTTCCTGCGCAATACGCACAAATACACTCTGCTGTTCCAGTTCGGCAGGCGTCAGGACCCTGAGCAGATAAGGATGTGAGCGCAGGGTCAGGGATTGCCACTTTTCTGTCAGTCCCGGGTCCAACTCTTTCAGTCGTTGGCGTATATCCGCACGCAGACAGGACATATGGATATGCAGCTGATTTTGTGTCCTCCCTGACTCTGAGTTAATCGTCATCGCCAGATCACTGTCGCGTACTGGCGAATGATTTTTATCGGAGAGCAAATGGCGTTCATTCCAGGCAAGGGCAAAAAAGTTAGGGGTGTGTTTTTCCAGTAATAGTGGGCTTTCGATACCGGTAATCTTACTGACAGGCATCAGCAGATATTGTAATGGTCCGACCCTGTCTTTAAACAGAACATAGCCGGCAGATAAATCAACTTTTTCACAAGGCGCAGGCTGATGATTTTTTTCCATATCAGGAACACATTGCTGACTGATAAACTTCCATAAAACGTCAGAATGCTCTTCAAACCGATGTGCCACAAACAGTAAAGCTGCCATCAGAACAATCACCACTCCGATGGCCAGCCTTAGTTTTGCTTTTCCAGAAGATGTCATGAGCCCGGTCATTCCCGATTAATTTGGCCTTCATGTTACGTTAATCGGGGAGAAAGTCACCTGCGGTGAATTACGGCTTCATAATCTGGTCGTATGTACCGCCGTCACTGAAGTGGGTCTTCTGAGCAGCCGTCCAGCCACCGAATTTACCATCCACAGTGAAGAGCTTAATTGGCTTAAATTCATTAGCGAATTCTTTCGCCACCGCTGGGTCACGTGGACGATAATAGTTTTCCGCTGCGATTTTCTGCCCTACAGGAGAATAGAGATATTTCAGATAATCTTCAGCCACTTTACGGGTTCCGCGCTCATCAACTACCTTATCAACCACAGCAACCGTCGGTTCAGCCAGGATAGACTCACTTGGGGTAATAATTTCAAACTGCTGGTCTTTTAACTTATTCTTTGCCAGATATGCCTCATTTTCCCAGGCAAGCAGCACGTCACCCAGTCCGCGTTCAGCAAAGGTGTTGGTTGCACCACGGGCGCCGGAATCCTGAACAGTGACATTTTTAAACAGGGCTTTCACAAACGCCTGAGCTTTCTCCTGCGAACCATTGTTATGGTCCAGGGCATAACCCCAGGCAGCCAGATAGTTCCAGCGAGCGCCCCCGGAAGTTTTAGGATTAGGAGTGATAATTGAAATGCCTGGTTTGATTAAATCATTCCAGTCATGAATATTCTTAGGGTTCCCTTTGCGTACCAGGAAAACAATGGTTGAGGTATAAGGGGCGGAGTTATCCGGTAACTTTTTGATCCAGCCCGGGTTAATTCTGCCGCTGTTAGCAATAGCATCAACATCAGATTGCAAAGCTAGTGTCACCACATCGGCTTTGATACCGTTGATTACCGAGGTTGCCTGTTTTCCGGAACCGCCATGCGACTGGCGAATCACCACATTGTCACCGGTTTCCTGCTTATAATGAGCACTAAATGCTTTGTTGTACTGCTCATAAAATTCTCTGGTCGGATCATAAGAGACATTCAGTAACTGAATATCTTTCGCCAGCGTACTGCCAGATACCAAAAGTAACGCTAATCCCACATGCCACTTCTTCATTTTATGCCCCCCTGTTTTATATACCGGTAGGTTGGCACAATCATGGAAATAACTTAAAGAACTAAAAAGACATTTTTATATCACAATTGAATAAACAAGCAGCAGAAGCAGAAGCGACTGTCGGCGAAGAACCCGCCGACAGCAAAGATAATCAATACAATCTTTTCGCGGTGTCCAGCATATCCCGACGGAAAGGACGTTTCATATTTTCGATGGCATCAATAATATCATGGTGTACCATTTTTTCGTTCTGTACACCGACACAACGCCCACCATAACCCTGCAGCAGCAGGTCTATGGCATAGGTGCCCATCCGGGAGGCGAGAATACGATCATAGGCACATGGCGCCCCCCCCCTCTGGATATGCCCCAGAACGGTAGCGCGAGTTTCACGCCCGGTCTCTTTCTCAATATAACGGGCCAGTTCACTGGCATCACAAATCAGCTCTGTTATCGCCACAATCGCGTGTTTTTTTCCTTTGGCGATACCGGCTTTAATTTCTGTCACCAGTTCTTCGCGGGTATATGGAATTTCCGGGACCACAAAAAATTCACATCCCCCTGCAATCGCTGCAGACAAAGTCAAATCACCACAATGGCGTCCCATAACTTCTACGATAGAGATTCGCTGATGAGAAGAAGAGGTATCACGCAGCCTGTCGATAGCTTCGACCACTGTCTCAAGTGCAGTGTGGTAACCGATAGTATAGTCAGTGCCGGCAACATCATTGTCGATGGTTCCGGGCAGCCCGATACAGGGAAAACCCATCTCTGTCAGCCGTTTTGCGCCCATATAGGAACCATCACCACCGATCACCACCAGCGCATCCAGACCGCGTTTCTTCATATTTTCAATAGCAATCTGGCGGGTTGATTCTTCACGGAATTCGGGAAAACGGGCAGAACCCAGAAAAGTCCCGCCCCGGTTGATCATATCAGAGACGCTATAACGGTCCAGGCTTACCATACGGTCTTCATACAGCCCCAGATAACCATCATAGATCCCAAAAACTTCCAGTCCTTCGCCCAGTCCAGTCCGGACCACGCCACGGATAGCCGCATTCATACCAGGGGAATCTCCACCGCTGGTTAATACACCAATTTTTTTGATCATGACAACCTCAGGATAATTTGACGCTAAGGGTTAATCTTTTCAGTTAACGCGACTGCTGTCTGTGCCGACGCCTGCAAATAAGAGCTTATCTTGCTTAATCATATACCAAATGCCTTTGGCAGGATTGATTTAGGTCACTCAACCCCGTGGTTGCGCAATAATAGCGGTTAAACACAACATTGAACATTTGATCCGCAGCCTAAAAGATAAAACGACCTCGTTTTTCTTCCGCCACAGAGGAACATGGGTCCTGATGAATAATCACATCAGCCCCGGGAAAGTGGGCTTTTAGTGCCTGTTCCAGCTGGTCTGCCCGTTCATGGGCAGTCATTAAAGGCAGGCTGTCATCCATTTCCAGATGTAATTGAATAAACTTTGTCGGGCCGGACTGACGGGTACGCAGATCATGTGCGCCACGCACTCCCTGCCATCCCGAAACAATGCTGATTATCTGCTGAATTTCGTTATCCGGCAATGCTCTGTCAAGTAATGCCTGAACAGCTTCATAGCCCATCCGCAGTGCACAGATCAGAATATAGATACCAATACCAAAGGCAAACAAGGCATCGGCAAATGTGAAACCATACCAGCTTAGTGCCAAAGCAATCAGGATGGCACCATTCATCAATACATCAGACTGGTAATGTAACATGTCGGCACGGATAGCCTGACTGTGTGTTCTTTTGACTACCTGACGCTGGAAATAGACCAGTAACAATGTAGAAACCAGCGCAATCAGAGTCACCACAATACCGAACAGCGGGGCACGAAAATTTCCGGGAGTAATCAAATGCTGAATACTGGTCAGAAACAGAAATAACGCAGAGCCACTAATAAACATACTCTGCGCCAGAGCCGCCAGTGACTCTGCTTTTCCGTGACCAAACGTATGATCGTCATCTGCCGGTTGCAGGGAATAGCGAACTACCAGCAAATTCGTTAACGATGCCCCTATATCCACTAACGAGTCCACCAGCGCAGCCAGTACACTGACAGAGCCGGTATACCACCAGGCAATAATTTTTATAATCAACAGTATTGAGGCCAGAACGGTGGCCGCAATAGCAGCGGAGGTTACCAGATTCGCGTAATTCTTTTCCATCATTCACCCGATGTTTATCAACCCTCAGCAGAGAATAGTCTACTGCATCTATACCGACGATAAACCATGGAATGACAGTAAAACCATTGTAATGCCATTTAGCTGAATGTCGGGGGTTAAGCATCAGTTATAATTCAAGGTAAATACCGAACTGGCGTTCGCCTGACCTGCACTGACCTGGCTGGCTGTGCTGATATAACGGGCATAAAAATTAAATATGGCATTACCGTTCTCATCAGCGGTGACCGGCTTTGACGCATCTGATAAACCCAGCCGACTCATATCACTGTTCAGCAACTCAATCGCGACATTTTTAGCAGTATCGGTCCCACTATCAATGGCTAATAAATCACTGCTCCCGTCAGCCCCTTTGCCGGTAAAGATAATGCTGATGGCAACCGCCGGACAGCCTTCCAGCTGTATAGAAAACGGTTTTTCTAACGAAACCTTGCCGGTTGCGCCGTTTAGCGTCTTTGCTGCCCAGTTGCCAAGGTCAACCGAGAAATTGTCACTGCCTGCAGAGGCTGCACAGGTCTGTTCTGTCACATTACCCTGCAGAACAACATTAACGGAAGCATTACCTGCAATTGGCATCAGTACACTAATCATAGCGATCAACAGCCCGGGTATATTACGTGTCAGCATGATTTTTACCCTCAATCCCAGGAGATATGCAGTAAGGCATTACTGGTAAAGCTCCCGGCTACCGGCTTTTCCCCGGTCACACTCACCGGCACGGCTTTAATCGCGACAGAAGCTTTTCCCTGGTTATCAAGCTTTACTGTATAACTGCTGGAGGACTGATTAGGCGTCAGCGGTTTCACCGTCGGATCACTTTCCCCTGCACTCAGCAGAAAACCAACATCCTGATTGGAAGATACCAGCATATTTCCGGATGCTTTATTGGTAGTCACCCGAAGTTTGGCCAGGGCAGCCTCCGGGGAACTACAAGATACGTTCAGGGTACGTTGCTGTGCTGAGGTGCCGGAAGGCTTACCACCCGCACCTGCATTAAGAAATGCCGTCGATGAAATATCGCCAAAATCCATCACACTGTTATCTATACTCAGATCGCAATTGGCCGGGACAGGGATCGGCGGGATATACCCGACGCTACACACACCACCTAATTCTGTATTAGCTGTAAGACCATTCCCACGTTCATATTTCCACACGCAAGCCTGGACCTGAAAACCGGGTCGATTCAGTGACGCGGTATTTTGGATAGTTTTACCTACCAGTTTCTTAATCTCTGATACCCCTCTGGCATTAGTGAAGTTTCTTACCGTATCATATACCTGTATATAGTAAGGATTATAATCTGTACCATCATCTTTTTTGACCATAAGCTTGATTGATAATCCGCATTCAGTCCCGAACAGGCACATACGCCTTAGCGGATAGTCTGTAGATGCCGCAGCAGAATCAATAACAATACCATTCGGGCCAAAATACCATGAAAAATCGTCAACTCTTAGATCACTACTGACCGCAGGTTTAATACATAAGACAGACACAAGAATAACAAGAAAATATTTTAATCTCTTCATCATAACCTCGTAATATTATTTATCACAGCTGATGTTTCGGCGGATAATCTTCTGACGCATTTCCTGTTCCGACAGAGAATAGTTTACTGAGCAGCTCTCATTTTTATTTTCACCCCATTTGATATTTAATTTTCCCCGTTCTTTAAGGCCACTAAGATAGACCTGCCCATTGTCGCTGATGATCCCTGAGGCCTGACCATCAACCTCTGTTACCATCGAACCAAACGGAATTGGGGTATTATCATTTTTTCGTAAATTAAATAAGGCCCTGTAACCCCGGGAAGTTTTAAAGTCTGCCCTGACAATAGCGCCTTTGGTTGGCACTACATTACGTACGTTATCCTGAATATCGGTGTAATCATCCAGAGAGTTTAAATCCAGCGCGATACGATTATTGCGATAAGCCGTCGCATAAGGCTGATAGGTATAACCTCTGGTGTCGGTTTTTACCCCGGTCTGGTTTTGTACCTTAGTCCCACCTGAGCCGACAGCCTTAATTAATACATTTGTGGTACCCAGTGGCTGACCAAAGGTTATTCCATTACCGTGAATAATTACCCCACCGGAAACGCCATAGTTCAGACTATGGTAAGTATTGCTATAGTTATAACCCAGGTTAGAAATACCGTAAGTACCACGGTAAGCGGCATTCAGTGATCCTGTATTGCCATTTTGTCCGCTACGCCCCTGGGTAATGCTATAACTCAGATTACGGTCATCCAGAGCCGTGCCACTCAACCCTGAGTTCCATACCGTCCCACCACTGGTGCTTTGGTTAGCACTGAAAGTGGCATACATACTGTCTGTCGGTCGGGATTTATAGGAATTTCCCCCGTTAAACAGCGACAGAGGAACCGAAAGGTTAAATGACAGCATACGCTCACCGGTCCCTCTGTCACGCATTTGATTATACGACCACGCGAATGTATAAGACATTCCTTTCCAGCCAGAAGTATACCCCGCCTGATAATAACGGTCTTTTGCTCCGGTATTCCAGTAAGTTTGTTCAGACCCTGTCAGATAGACTGAACCGAAGTCACCTAACCGCTGATTGATATTTAATCTGACATTCCCTTTTCGGGTATTTTTTAAATTATAATAACCTATTGGCGTGTTATTTATCCCTCCTTGTTCATCAGGTAAGGAATCATAGTCATAACCGGACATCCGCTTATAGGTTGAATCACTTAATGTATAAAATCCCCGGGTAGAATAACGATACCCCAGTAAACGAACGGTAGTACCAAAGCTTTCGAGTGATTTTGCGTATAAAAATCGCAACGACTGCCCGCTCTTATGGCTTCCGTCGTTCAGGGTCGCATTCGACTGGGTAAAATCAAAGGATGTGGCCCCCCATTCTCCGATGTTGATACCCAATCCAAGTGCGTAAGACTGATAATCATTACTTATCTGGCTTCCGCCATAAAAAGTAAAACCACGGGAAAGGCCATATAATAATGTCCCCTGCCCATAAAATGGATTCCCCTGGTCATTAATACCACTACGAAAACGCCCGACTACGAAATCATATTTCGCACGACCTTCGCGCTGTAATACCGGCACGGTTGAGTAGGGTTGCACATAACGTTGAACAGAACCATCTTTCTCTTCGACCATGATTTCCAGATCACCATTGGTCATCTGAGGATTGATATCTTTTAACTCAAACGGCCCCGGAGGTACATAGGTCTGATAAACAGTATAACCATTTTGTCTGACAACCACTTTAGCATTGGTTTTTGCAACACCACGTACCGTGGGTGCATACCCTTGCAGTGAATCCGGATACATATTGTCTGAAGAATACAACCGAACCCCCCGGAAGGAGTTACTGTCGAACACATCATTCCCGGAATCACTGTCGCCCGCGACCAGTTGCCCTTTTAACGGGATAATATCCCGCTCCAGATAACTGTTAATGTTGTTCCATTGAGACTTACTGTCATAAGACGATGTGGAACGACTCCATGAACCATTATTTCTGAAACGCCAGGCACCAAGGTTAGCGCCACTCATCAGACTCAGGAAATATGAGTCACCATAGGTGCTGCGATCACCATTAAAATTATAGTTAAATAATAGTCCATTGATTCCTTCATCCCACTGTTCCGGGGGTATATAACCTTTTTCTGTCCCTTTAAGAAACGCCTGCGGGATGTTTACATTTAGCCTAAGTTTTTTAACGTCAAATTCGGTTGACGATGAAGGGACGACATTCGTAATGAACAGGCATTGTTTACCTGACATTCCCTTTTTCAATGACTCTTCGTCCACCATCGCACCAAACCGGCTCAGCCATGACTCATCCAGACAAGGTAATAATCCTTTATTTTTCTTGCTGTTTTCTGCAGATGATGCATCCGGATAGACAAAATTAATATCCCGGGTCATTACAAATTCTTCATTCAGAAAAATATCAACCTTATAGACCCCTGGGGGAACAGAGGAACCCGAATCAATAAAACGAGTAATATCTGCAACCGCCCCGGGTTCTTCACTCAGAAACCGGGTATTAAAATAAGATTCAGCATCACTGAACACAGGAGCAGCCAGTAACATGGCCGTAATGATATTAACTCCGGTCTTTATTTTCCGAAGTTTACTACTTTTAAGTATTTTCATTATCAATACTCTGGCTAGCACTTAGCGGCGTTTATTTTCCCTGTGTTGCTGTGACCTGCGGAGTTACAGCACCAAAATCACTGATTGCGCTAAACTTCACTACGCCAGATACTCCGGAAGGAAGATTCACTGTCGTACTCTCCTTCGGAGAAGCCATAATTGCATCAATACTTTTCCCACCCACGGTAATATTTACCATGTTTACAAAATAGGGTGTCGGGTTATTGATAATAAGTTTATTACCCTGAATGACATAAGTAATTTTACCCGGAGCCTGGGAAGAGGCCATCGTCAGTTTAGACGGACGAACAAATATTTTTATTCGGGTAAGAATCGCCAACTGGAGAACATTTTTATTATCTACATTCTCTTTATCTACCTCAGGAATAGCTTTAACATTTAGCCAGTAAACAGATTCTCTGTCTTTCGGAAGTGTGTCGTTAGTACTAATTATCCGGAGGGTATTCTCACTCTTTTTATCAATCACAAATAAAGGCGGTGTAATAATAAAATCAGAGGTTTTCTGTTGATTCTTATCTTCCGCCCATGACTGGACCAGATAGCGACTTTTCTGATCGCTATTGACAATAGCCAAAGATGTCTGTTTATCAGACTGATCATAAATCACCCGTGTGGCACCCAAAGAAACACCGCCGGCAGCCATTGAGGTCGCCGGTAATAATACCATAAGAAGGTACAGACTTTTTAATACCCGTCTTAATTTATTAGGATTAATTCTCATTACTCTTTCCTCCAAGGGAGCGTCAGTTAATGACGGATAAACCGGTGAACACCGGAGTCCATGTCATCTCTATGTGTGATATAAAGTGAAAGCTGAAAGTTAAATTATCCGGGCATAGAACTTGCCCGGACAATGCACTGACTAGCATTCTGATATCAGGTAGTTATTCCATTTGCTCCCTGACACGAAGAAAGCTGTCAGAATTAGTTGTACTGCATAGTAAAGACAGCATCAGCATTTGCCTGGCCCGGAGTTGGTTCTGCTGAAGTCGCTTTATAGCGCGCGGCAAAATTCAGGGTGTTAGTTCCGTCAATCAGGCTGTGTCCCTTACTGAAGGTTGCGCCATCCGGAGTCATTACTGAAGAGTCTTCATCCAGAATCTCAATTCCGACACCCGTGGCGGTAGCTTCATTAGTCCCTGAATTTATTGCCAGTAATGTGTCATCTGAAGCCTCGGTCTGTCCGGAGAACGCAACTTTAGCAGTGGATGCCACTGTGGTATCACAGTCATTCAGGACAATTTTAAACGGAATAGTTGCGCTGGTATCACCGACGCTCTGGAAAGAAGCCGTACGATACTGTCCAAGGTTTACGGTCTGATTAGCAGATTCTGTACTCACCGCACAGGCTGCATTCACCAGGCTTCCATTAAAGTGAACCACACCGCCCTGAACCGTCACTGTCGATCCGCCATCGGCCGGTGGTGTTGGATCATCTCCTTCTGCCTGAACACTGGCTGCAGCCAGCAGAGAAGCAGATGTCAGCATTGCTAAGATAATTTTATTCAGTTTCATTATATAAGTTCCTGGTGTTCATTAAATAAATTAACAATTAATATTCATGAGTAATCTTGTGTCAGATGATTGCTACTATAATAAAAAGAGCAATACTGCTGACTGTTACCTGAGTTCTGACATCACAGCTCTATCCATTTAAGACACTAAACATTCATTAATGATGAATACTTAGGTGATGAAACATTAACCCAATAACTAAGACAATGTTGAGTGGCTAGTTACTTTCATCCTCTGATGTCGTAGAGAATAATAAATTAGGAATATTTCATAATATAATCAATTCTTATCACTTTTTATTAATTTAGATAAAACCCATACAAAACAATATGTTAAAAAATAATTGAGATGTAAAATGACATCAATTGATGAAACAGAGATTCTAAGTTAGACTTAATTACAGAATGAATCACTTTGCAATGGCATCACACATGAAAGAACATGCTAATTATTATTGCATTGCCAATAAAATCATTTATGACACAGGACTTCAGACACTCAATGACCTCAGTATGACGACCACTACAAGATTACTAACCTCAGCTGCTGCATGTTTTACCTGCTTACTGGAGGAGAAAGGAAGAATTGTCAGCCGGAAGGTATTAATGCATGTAGGTTGGGAAAGACACGGATTTATCGTGACTACAAACACTTTCAACCAAAATATCTTATTAATCAGAAAGGCTATTGCCAGAATCACTGAAGAACCTGTTTTGAAAACTATCTTCAGGCAAGGAATTACTATACCTGATGAAGTGAGTGTGATTTCTTTCCAAACTAAAGAATCCCTGGATAGTTACATCAATAATTATTTTAAGACTGTCACCGGAGTCATTACTCCTCTCACAGAAAAAAGTGATAGCAATATTGTGAGTTTAGAATCCGACGATCCCGAAGTGACAGCAGCAAAAGAAATATCAGAGACACTGGCACTCAACTGTGAGGATGATACTCAAGCGATACTGACCACCAATAACCAGTCATCCTTCAAAAATAAATTATCCGGACATTTATTGACTAATATCATTGTTATCCCGGCTATATTCATAGCGGTACTTTTATTTCCGGCCTTTAAAATATTTAATGACTATAAGAATAGTAATTCGGAAAATTACCTCCCTCTTGTTAATTATAAAAAAACAACCAGTTTCGATGGTCTCGCAGTCTATCTTGAAGATGATAAATGCCCGATAGACTATGCGTTACCCTTCCTGGAAAAATATAGTGATGATTTTAAAAATACTCAGGCTAAAAATCTCTATGTGAATTGTGAAAAGAATATCAACCGGATATCAGTATTCCTCTGCAATAAGGATGTTAATGATCCTACAGCCGAGTGCTCATTTTTTTACTATTTATAGGATGGCCGCATGAATACTAAAATGGTGTCAATAGGAATAGCGATACTGCTGCTCACACTGTCCGGTACATTTTATATCATCAATAAAAACAAGTCAGATGACAGTACTATCGACTGCTCAGGCCAAATCACCGTCACCAATAACAATAGTAAACTGACGATGAATGTCCTTTTCTTTATTGATGACAATGTGAGCACAATTTATCTGAAGGGAGTCCTGAATCGCAACGGTAAATCCTTTATCCTGAACCGGAGTATCTATGCTAATGTCACCAGTAATAACAACCACTACCGGTTTATCACACAAAAAATATCTAACGCACAGGAGTCACCTTTCAGCGCGCAGGAATTTTCCGATATGTTGCCAAAATACCTGCAATCGGTGAACGCACCACAGGACTTTTTTATCTATAAAATCAATGCGTCCAGATATGTATTCACCAACGGTTATATTCCGTCACTATATTGTAAAAAAATCAACTGATGCCCGGGCTACACCAGTCACGATGAATACAATAAAGTAAGAAAACCAACGCATATTTATAGATTTACAGTCTCAAAAGCCCGCAATTCTCCCACTGATGAGTGTTTACTCACTATGTGTATTGCAGGGTTAACATTAAATCCTGAAGCAAAGGCAGGATGGTTAAAGGGGTGCTAAATTTCAGGCAAAAAAAACCCCTCATTACTGAGGGGGAAGACAGGGATGGTGTCTATGGCAAGGAAAAAGGGATACTACATACTGTTGGTACTGCCTTACGGTAATCAGCCTCGCTGCTTACGGTAACCTGCTGACGCTACGTATATTTTCCATACGTAACTCAAAATTCTTCTGTAAAACAGCCTTTTGGTCAGCTGTTAACAGGTTGTACATCTGATGACGAACTTTCGACATTTCAACTTGTTCACTGGCATGAATCTCAGCCATTTTTTCAACCTGGGCCCGAACCGCTGATTCGTTAAAATCTTTCGCTGTTTCAAGGTCATGCATTTTTTCGATATCCGAAAAAGTCATCCCGGACCTGACGTGACGCGCCTGATACATTAAATCCCGCATTTGCTGGCGCTGCTGTTCAGATAATTCGATACCATCAAACATATGATTTTGTGAATTCTGCGCCATACTATCTGCTGCCACCGGGATTTTCTGTTCCATCTTATCTTCCATCATCCCGTCACATTTTGCAGAAACCTGACCTGCAAAGACCAGCGACGAAAGTGCGATGACGATAATATGGCGCATCCTTGACTCCGGGATTGTTAAACGTTTCTCGACTCAACGGAAACCAGTGTAATCCAGTGGCTGCAAACATCCGTCAGGGGGTGTAAAACTACGTAAAGTGACAACCGGATAACCATGGAACACGGTATTTTTCCTGCGGAGGAAAACATAATGAATAAAATATTGCTGGTTGATGACGATCGTGAACTGACTTCTTTATTGAAAGAATTACTTGAGATGGAAGGGTTTGAGATCGTTGTAGCAGACGACGGCGAACAGGCACTTAGTTTACTGGACAGTTCAATAGATCTGCTGTTGCTGGATGTCATGATGCCAAAGAAAAATGGTATCGACACCCTGAAAGAGTTGCGCCAGCAACACCAGACTCCGGTCATTATGCTTACGGCCCGTGGCAGCGAGTTAGACCGTGTTCTCGGTCTGGAATTGGGTGCTGACGACTACCTGCCGAAACCCTTTAATGATCGTGAACTGGTCGCCAGAATTCGCGCAATTCTGCGTCGTTCAAACTGGAGTGAACAGCAACATACTGACACGGCCTCATCCTCATTACAGGTCGACCATCTGAAACTGAATCCGGGCCGACAGGAAGCCAGCTTCGATAATGAAGTGCTGGAACTGACAGGCACAGAATTTACTTTGCTCTACCTGCTAGCCCAGCATCTGGGACAGGTCGTTTCCAGAGAGCATCTGAGCCAGGAAGTCCTCGGGAAACGCCTCACCCCGTTTGATCGGGCCATTGATATGCATATTTCGAACCTGCGCCGTAAACTTCCGGAACGTCGCGATGGACACCCGTGGTTTAAGACCTTACGTGGCAGAGGCTATCTGATGGTTTCGGCCTCATGATAAGCAGTTTAACCACCCGTATCTTTGCTATTTTCTGGCTGACACTGGCTTTAGTATTGATGTTGGTATTAATGGTACCAAAACTTGATTCACGGCAAATGACATCATTACTGGAAAGTGAACAACGCCAGGGAATAATGATTGAACAGCACGTGGAAGCCGAACTGGCCCAGGACCCGCCAAACGATCTTATGTGGTGGCGGCGGTTATACCGGGCCATCGACAAATGGGCCCCGCCGGGGCAGCATTTGCTGTTGGTCACCTCAGAAGGTCGGGTGATTGGCGCCCGCCATAATGAAATGCAGATTATTCGTAATTTCATCGGACAATCTGATAATTCCGATCATCCGCAAAAGAAAACTTATGGCCGTATAGAAATGATCGGCCCTTTCTCTGTCGCGGATGGTGAAGATAACTATCAACTGTACATGATCCGTCCTGCGACCAGCTCGCAGCTGGATTTTATTAATCTGCTATTTGACCGGCCTCTACTATTGTTGATTGTCACCATGCTGATAAGCTCCCCCTTATTGTTATGGCTGGCATGGAGCCTGGCAAAACCCGCCCGTAAACTAAAACAAGCGGCCGATGAGGTTGCCAGTGGTAATTTACGACAGCATCCTGATCTTGAGTCCGGTCCACAGGAATTTCTGGCCGCCGGGGCCAGCTTTAATCAGATGGTCAGTGCGCTGGAACGAATGATGACAGCACAACAACGTCTTCTGTCAGATATCAGTCATGAATTGCGTACCCCTCTGACACGCCTGCAACTGGCTACCGCCTTACTACGGCGACGTGGGGGGGAGAGTAAAGAGCTGAGCAGAATAGAGACAGAAGCGCAGAGGCTCGACGGGATGATCAATGATTTACTGGTATTGTCCCGCACCCAGCACAATAATGCGCTGGTGAGTGAAGCGATGAAAGCTAATCACCTGTGGAATGGCGTTCTGGAAGATGCAAAATTTGAAGCTGAGCAGATGGGGAAAAAGATGGAAGTCCCCTATCCGCCAGGGCCGTGGCCATTATATGGTAACCCACACGCTCTGGAGAGTGCGCTGGAAAACATTATTCGTAATGCTTTACGCTATTCTCACTCGAATATCAGCGTCAGCTTTTCAGTTGACAGAGAAGGCATTACTATCCATGTGGATGATGATGGCCCCGGAGTCAGCCAGGAAGACAGGGAGCAAATTTTCCGGCCATTTTATCGTACCGATGAAGCGCGTGATCGTGAGTCCGGCGGTACGGGTCTTGGGCTGGCGATAGTGGATACGGCGCTACAGCAACATCACGGTTGGGTTAAGGCTGATGACAGTCCGCTGGGAGGATTACGTCTGACTATCTGGCTTCCGTTATACTCTACAAGGTAATAATTTGATATTCTGCGGCTCTCGTCAGCGGGAGCCAATATGATCAATATCGTTTTATTTGAACCTGAAATTCCACCTAACACCGGTAATATCATCCGACTGTGTGCTAATACCGGTTTTTCCTTACATATCATCGAACCACTGGGATTTGCCTGGGATGATAAGCGGCTACGTCGTGCCGGGCTGGACTATCACGAATTTACGTCTGTCCGCCGGCATGCCAGTTACCAGGCGTTTATCGACAGTGAGCAGCCTGCTCGCTTGTTCGCGCTCACCACTAAAGGTACTCCGGCGCACAGTGCGGTAGCATGGCAGGCTGGTGATTATCTGATGTTTGGACCGGAGAGTCGCGGCATACCCACAGACATTCTGGATAGTTTACCGCCCATGCAAAAAATACGCATCCCGATGGTGCCGGAAAGCCGAAGTATGAATCTCTCTAATTCGGTTGCCGTAGTGATTTATGAAGCCTGGCGCCAACTTGGCTACGAAGGGGCTCTGGTCCGATAAACCGTGAGATGGTCGGGGGGAAGACTTCCCCCGGAACTTTTAAATCCCGTCGCCAAATTCAAATCCGGCAATGACACCATTGAAATGCTGATCCATATCCATTGAAGGTTTTTCGCTGGTCGGACGGCCAACGATCCGCGCCGGAACACCCGCGACTGTGGTATGCGGAGGAACGGGTTGCAGAACGACAGAACCGGCACCGATTTTAGCCCCCCGGCCAACCTCAATATTACCTAATACTTTCGCTCCGGCCCCAATCATAACGCCTTCCCGTATTTTAGGATGACGATCACCACAGGTTTTCCCCGTACCGCCCAGTGTGACGGATTGCAGGATAGAGACATCATTCTCGATCACTGCCGTCTCACCAACAACAATGCCCGTTGCATGATCCAGCATGATACCGCAGCCAATGGTGGCTGCCGGATGAATATCAACACCGAAAGAGACAGAAATTTCATTTTGCAGATAGACAGCCAGAGACCGACGTCCCTCTTTCCAAAGCCAGTTGCCGATACGATAGGCCTGCAGCGCATGGAAACCTTTCAGATACAGTAATGGTGTTGAATATTTATCTACGGCAGGATCTCGCTGACTCACCGCAGTAATATCCCTGGCCGCAAACCGAATCATCGCCGGATCTTTACGGTAGGCTTCTTCAACAATTTCACGAATGGCAATTGCTGGCATAATCGGATTTGCCAGTTTATTGGCCAGCATATAACTCAGAGCACTACCGAGATCTTCATGTTTAAGCAGTGTCGCATGAAAAAAACTGGCCAGCATTGGCTCACCTTCAGCCAGACTTCTGGCTTCAGCAATAATACTCTCCCAGATTTGTGCTAATTCTTCAGACGACATGACTACACTCCCGATAAAAAAGCGCCCTGTCAGGCGCCTGTATAAGCTTCATGGCTGGTAAAACAAAGATAAATTCAGAGAGCCTCTTTTTCATCTTTCCTTTCACGCCCCAGCAGTGAAAGTGCGGCCTCTTTGGCCGGTTTTCCGCAATAGAGTACCTGAAAAATCTGTTCAGTAATTGGCATTTCGACACCGGCTCTGGCGGCTAATGCTTTCACTTCTTTGGTATTACGATAGCCTTCTACTACCTGACCAATACTTTTTTCTGCATCAGTCACACTATTACCCTTGCCCAGCAACATGCCAAAACGACGATTACGTGACTGATTATCAGTACAGGTCAGTACTAAATCCCCCAGCCCAGCCATTCCCATAAATGTGGCAGGATCGGCACCCAACGCAGCGCCCAGTCGACTCATCTCAGCCAGTCCCCGGGTGATCAATGCCGTTCTGGCATTCGCACCAAAGCCAATACCATCCGAGATTCCGGCACCAATCGCAATTACATTTTTGACCGCCCCCCCCAACTGGACGCCGATCAGATCATGATTACTGTAGACCCGAAAGCTCTTACCACAATGCAGCTTATGTTGCAGTGCCTCTGCAAATACCGGTTCAGTCGAGGCGAGGGCAATGGCTGTTGGCATACCTGCAGCCAGTTCTTTGGCGAAGGTTGGCCCCGAAATCACGGCCAAAGGGATGCTATCGCCGAGGATCTCTCTGGCGACATCCTGCAGCAGTCTTCCGGTTTCACGTTCCAGACCCTTGGTTGCCCATACCAGCCGGGAATCAGCTTCCAGGCAAGGTTTAATCTGACTAAGTACGTCACCAAACACATGACTTGGTACTACGACCAGAATGTCCTGGCTGGCAGCTATAGCATCAGTGAGACTGGGTTCAATCACCAGATTTTCGGGGAAAGGTACGTCAGGCAAAAATTCCGTATTACAACGGTCAGCCTGTAATCGTTGGAGATGTTGAGGGTTATGCCCCCACAAAACGACCGGATGACCATTACGAGCCAGCGTAATGGCCAAAGCGGTGCCGTAAGAACCGGCACCGATCACACTGACAGAATGGCTACGGCTATTCATCAGGCTTCCTGTGAAGCACTACCTTCTTGTTCCTGCAGGTAGTTCATGAATAAGGCGTCAAAATTGACCGGAGCCAGGTTCAGCTGCGGGAATGTACCGCGTGAAACCAGACCAGAAATACACTCACGTGCGTAAGGGAACAGGATGTTCGGGCAGTATGCACCCAGACAATGCGCCAGTTGGGTCCCTTCAATTCCGGCAATGGTAAAGATACCTGCCTGCTGAACTTCACACAGGAACGCTGTATCTTCGCCGACAGTCGCGGTAACGGTAACACGCAGCACGACTTCAAAAATACCGTCTGCCAGTTGTGAGGATGCGGTGTCCAGGTCCAGCTTAACTTCAGGTTCCCACTCTTTCTGGAATACCTGAGGGGCATTTGGTGCTTCAAAAGAGATGTCTTTTGTATAAACACGTTGGATCTGGAAAGTCATTTCACTGTTATTTTGTTCTGACATGGTACTTGGTCCTGTTAAGTTGAAATTTGTTTCACCCGGGTTTCAGGCTTGCAATAAAGGGTCCAGACCTTGTTGTGCCTCAAGAGCATACAGGTCATCACAACCACCAATATGTTTTCCGTCAATGAAGATCTGAGGTACCGTTGTACGACCGCTACGTTCGATCATACCCGCGCGCTTTTCAGCATCACCATCAATAGCAATCTCATTAAACGCTGCACCTTTTTGTTGTAACAGCGCTTTCGCACGGTGACAAAACGGACAGGTCTGCTTAGTGTAAATATCGATTGTTGGCATTGTCAGCACCTCTGATAAATTATTTACCACGAACCAGCGGGAGGTTTTCACCACTCCAGCCACTGATACCGTCTTTTAATACTGAAACATTAACAAATCCTGCGGCAGACAACTGGCTGGCGGCTTCACCGGCTGACTGTCCGGTCGCACAGACAACAATCACCGGCTGAGTTTTAAATTTTTCAATTTCAGCCAGATTGCCTTTTTTGATATCAGCTGCGGCCAGATTTACCGCGCCAGAAATATGACCTTTGCGATAATCATCACGGGATCGCACATCAACAACCACGGCATCCTGTTTGTTAATCAGGTGAGTCGCTTCGCCACGACTGACAGTTTTAACTTTAGAAAACAGCCCCTTAAAAGTAGTAACAATCACCAGCACCAATAAAACAACCCAGGCCAGACACAGGACCAGGTGATTGCGCGCAAATTCCATATAATCTTGCATGAGGGGTAACAACTCCAGACCGGACAAAAATAAGATAATATAAGGGTTCTGAGTATACCTGCGCAGCCTGGCATGTACAGACACTAAACACCTGAAGGCGTGATTTATCCGTCATTTTACCAGGCAAATGCCAGATTCCGACACTCTTCCCTTACCTGTTGTCTGATTATGCCATTAATGCCTGATACAAACTATAAATCCCTGCTGCTATGCTGGAAAGCAACCATGCATCGTGAAATAATCAGCGTCCTATGACGAAAAAAAAGCCTGTTACCTGCATTTCGCCAGACATTGCAATTCTGCACCGTCACCGGGGCCGGGAATTGCCAAAACTGGCCTCCTGTCTGCTGTGTGCGGGCATTTTGTGTTTGCCTTTAGCCCTCCATGCTGCTGACGATAACAAAGCGCAACTTAAATCAATACAACAGGATATTGCGAATAAAGAGCAACGCGTCCGTGCGCAGAAAATTAAGCGCAGTGATCTGCTGGACCAACTACAGAGTCAGGAAAAAGTCATCGCTCAGGCCAGCAGACAATTACGGCAAACTCAAACCATTTTGAATGGCATAAACCGCGATATTGCCGCTCTGACCCGCTCGATTAGTGCTCTGGAAAAACGGCAGAGCCGGGAAGAGGATTTACTGGCGCAACAACTGGATGCTGCATTCCGCCAGGGCCAGCATAGCGGGATTGAACTGCTCCTGAGTGGTGCGGCTGGTCAGAGAAACGATCGGATACTCACCTACTTCACTTATCTGAATCAGGCCCGCCAGCAGAATATTGAATCTCTGAAGCAGACCCGTGCGGAACTGGCAGAGAAAAAAGGGGCGCTGGAACAGAAGCAACAGCAACAACAAGGGCTACTCACCCGGCAACAGGCTCAACAGGCTAAGTTGCAGCAAGCTAAAGCAGCCCGCCAGAAAACACTCAGCATTCTTGAGTCATCTCTCGAAAAAGATCAGGCGGATTTAGTTGAAATGCGCCAGAACGAAAGCCGGTTGCAGGCGAAAATCGCCCGTGCAGAACAGGCAGCCCGAGCTCGTGCTGAGCAGGAAGCCCGTGAAGCAGAACAGGTCAGACAGCGCCAGGCTCAGGCTCAGGCCAAAGGCTCCACTTACCGGCCGACTGAAGGTGAGCAGGAGTTGATGGCCCGAACCGGAGGGCTTGGAAGGCCTGCAGGGCAGTATCCATGGCCGGTAAAAGGCAAACTATTACACCGGTTTGGTGAAACACTGCAGGGTGAACTACGCTGGAAAGGATTAGTGATCGGTGCCCCGGAAGGTACCGAAGTCAGGGCTATTGCCGACGGACGTGTGCTGATGGCAGACTGGTTGCAGGGTTACGGACTGGTCATCGTCATCGAGCACGGAAAGGGGGATATGACCCTCTATGGTTATAATCAGAGTGCTCTGGTCAATGTCGGAGCTCAGGTCAGAGCCGGTCAGCCAATTGCCCTGGTGGGTACCAGCGGCGGAAGAGGCGTACCTTCGTTGTATTTTGAAATTCGCCGCCAGGGCCTGGCCGTCAATCCCATCAGCTGGTTAGGAAGATAATGTGTTACATCGTTTAAAGATTGCCACTTTTATCAGTACATTACTTGTCTGTCAGGCGGCATCAGCCGGAAAGCTGGCTATCGTCATCGATGACTTTGGTTACCGGCCAAAAGAGGAAAACCAGGTATTACAGATGCCTGCCGCCATCTCAGTCGCGGTATTACCGGATGCGACTCATGCCCGCGAAATGGCTGTCAAAGCGCATAAGACAGGGCATGAAGTATTAATTCACTTGCCAATGGCTCCTCTCAGCAAGCAACCACTGGAAAAAAACACCCTGACTCCGGACATGAGTAGCACTGAAATCGCCAGAATTATACAGCTCGCCGCTGAGCATGTCCCTTATGCGGTCGGTCTGAATAATCATATGGGCAGTAAGATGACCTCAAGCCTGCCCGGAATGATTAAAGTGATGCAGGTGCTGAGCCACTATAATTATTATTTCCTGGACAGTATGACCATCGGTAACAGTCAGTCAGTGAAAGCCGCTCAGGGGACTGGAGTTAAGGTTCTGAAAAGGAGGGTTTTTCTTGATGACACACAGAATGAAGCTGATATCCGCCAACAATTTCTGCGCGCCGTGAAACTGGCCGAACGTGACGGCTATGCGATCGCCATAGGCCATCCTCACCCGACAACCGTCAGAGTGTTGCAACAAATGCTGCCACACCTGCCAGCGGATATTACGCTGGTCCGGCCCAGCCAGCTACTGAACGAAAGCGTGCGCTCTTCCGCAGCCCGGCCTGATAAAGCACCAACAGCTCCGGCGAAGAAACCATTGACCGGAGAGGCTCTGTCAGCACAGTGCCACACTCAGTCGCCACCGAAACCGCTGGTGCCGGCAAAAGGAATTGAGATTATTTATAACAGCGTCAAAAACAGCCAGTTTATCCGGGATTTAAAAGCTATTTTTTAATCGTGACTGCCATCTTTTCCATCGGGAAAAGATGGCGTTTCGGATTGCAGTTTTCTGGTCTGCCCGCCTCTCTTTTGCCGCCATCCTCTGACCCTGAATGCGCTTTTCAGGTAAACCTTTCATCATCATAGCGAAAAAATGTGTAGCAGATCGACGCAAGCAAGGTTTCAGCGAGAACATACCCTGCCTTTACGGTGTCTGAAATGGTATGATCGCCCGATATAAACGTGGTATTCCATACTTCACGTCCTCACTTAAAGGTACGCTTATGATTATCGTTACTGGTGGCGCCGGCATGATCGGCAGTAATATTGTAAAAGCCCTCAATGATCGCGGGCATACTGACATTCTGGTCGTAGATAACCTGAAAGATGGTACTAAATTTGCCAATCTTGCCGACCTGAATATCAGTGATTACATGGACAAAGAAGAGTTTCTTGTCAGCGTACTGGCAGGGGATGATTTTGGTCCTGTCGAAGCGGTATTCCACGAGGGTGCCTGCTCGTCCACCACCGAGTGGGACGGTAAGTATATGATGGATAACAACTACCAGTACTCAAAAGAGCTGCTGCACTTTTGTCTGGATCGCCAGATTCCTTTCCTGTATGCCTCTTCTGCAGCCACCTACGGTGGCCGGGATGATAACTTCATCGAAGAGCGCCAGTACGAAGCGCCTCTTAACGTCTATGGCTACTCAAAAATGCTGTTCGACCACTATGTTCGCAGCATTCTGCCTGAGGCCGAATCTCCGGTCTGTGGGTTCCGTTATTTTAACGTTTACGGCCCGCGGGAAGGCCACAAAGGCAGCATGGCCAGCGTTGCATTTCATCTGAATACGCAAATCACTAACGGTGAAAACCCGAAACTTTTTGCCGGCAGTGAAAACTTCCAGCGTGATTTCATCTCTGTCGGGGACGTTGCCGCTGTTAATCTTTGGTGCTGGGAAAACAACGTTTCCGGTATTTATAACTGTGGTACCGGAAGAGCAGAATCTTTCCAGGCTGTGGCGGATGCCGTTTTGGCCTGGCACGGTCAAGGCGAAGTGGAATATATCCCGTTCCCTGAAAAACTCAAAGGTCGTTACCAGGCCTATACTCAGGCCGATCTCAGTAACCTGCGTGCTGCCGGTTATGATAAGCCGTTTAAAACGGTAGCAGAGGGTGTGAGCGAATATATGGCGTGGCTGAACAACAAAGCATAAGAGATTTTCCGGCGATGAAAATATTGGTGATCGGCCCTTCGTGGGTTGGCGATATGATGATGTCTCAAAGCCTCTATCGTACGCTGAAAGCACAATACCCGGGGGCTATCATCGATGTGATGGCTCCAGGCTGGTGCCGGCCGTTATTGTCCAGGATGCCTGAAGTCAGCCAGGCAATTGCAATGCCAATTGGCCATGGTTCACTGGCCATCAGTGAGCGCCGCCGTATCGGTCGTTCACTGCGCGATAATCATTATGATCGCGCCTATGTGCTGCCAAACTCCTTTAAATCTGCACTGATCCCTTTTTTCGCCGGAATTAAACAACGTATCGGTTGGCGGGGAGAAATGCGCTATGGCTTACTGAACGATGCCAGAGTGCTGAACAAACCGGCTTTTCCTTTAATGGTGCAACGTTACGTTGCTCTGGCCTACCCCGCCGGGGAAGTAACATCCGCTACCGCCCTGCCCCAACCGCTATTATGGCCTCAACTGAGTGTAACCGAAGCTGAGAAAACAGAAACAGCCAGCCTGTTCGAATTACCCGCAGACCGGCCCCTGATAGGGTTCTGCCCCGGAGCCGAATTCGGACCGGCTAAACGTTGGCCGCACTACCATTATGCGGCTCTGGCACAGAAACTGATTGCCAGAGGATACCGGGTGGTACTGTTCGGTTCAGATAAAGACCATGAAACCGGTAACGATATCCTCAACAGTCTTGATACAGATGACACGCCGTTTTGCCATAATCTGGCCGGAAAAACCCGGCTTGAGCAGGCGGTCATTTTACTCGCCAGCTGCGACGCCGTAGTGAGTAATGATTCCGGTCTGATGCATATTGCCGCAGCCTTACATCGTCCGTTAGTGGCATTGTATGGCCCCAGCAGTCCCGATTTTACCCCGCCACTATCAAACCAGGCTCGGGTGATTCGCCTGATTACCGGCTATCATAAAGTCCGAAAAGGTGAGGCAGACCTCGGTTATCATCAGAGTCTGATTGATATAAAACCTGCGCGTGTTATGGATGAACTGAGCTTATTACTGACACCTCCGCAGGAGAATGAATGCAGGTCCTGATTGTTAAAACGTCCTCTATGGGGGATGTAATTCATACTCTTCCGGCACTGACCGATGCTATGCAGGCTATTCCGGGGATACGCTTCGACTGGGTCGTAGAAGAAAATTTTAGCCAAATCCCTGGCTGGCACCCGGCCGTTGATCAGGTATTACCCATCGCTATTCGTCGCTGGCGCAAGCACTGGTTTGGCATCCAGCAGCGGGAAGAACGTTTTCTTTTTAAACAAAAACTTCGCCAGCGTCAGTACGATATTATCATCGATGCCCAGGGGCTGATAAAAAGCGCGGCTCTGGTGACCCGTCTGGCACATGGCGAAAAACATGGCGCTGACAAAAACAGTGTCAGGGAGCCTTTTGCCTGTTGGTGGTATGACAAACGTCATGCGATTAAACAGCAACAACACGCCGTTGAACGTATACGAGACCTGTTTGCGAAAAGTCTCGGGTATGAAAAGCCCGCTACGCGTGGAGACTATGCTATCGCCAGGCACTTCACTCATGATCTACCTGCCGATGCCGGGCGTTATATGGTATTTCTGCATGCCACCACCCGTGATAATAAGCACTGGCCTGAACAACACTGGCGTGAGTTGATTAAGAAAGTGACGGAACGTGGTTATTGCATAAAACTGCCCTGGGGCACTGAAGCCGAATATCAGCGCGCCATCAGACTGGCAGAGGGACATCCGCAGGTCACCGTCTTACCGCGACTTACACTGGCCGAAGTTGCCCGTGAACTGGCAGGTGCAAAAATCGTTGTGTCAGTCGATACCGGCCTGAGCCATCTGGCTGCGGCACTGGACAGACCCAATATCACACTATATGGCCCGACCGACCCGGGACTGATTGGCGGTTATGGTAAAAACCAGTTAGCCCTGCGCCCGGAGAGTGGCGACAGCATGGGAACTATCTCAGCAGAACAGGTAGACCAACAAATCCAGTTGTTGCTGAATCAGTAACCAGTACGCAGTACCGGACAAACTGTCAGGCGCTGACAGTTACCAGACTTTTATCTAAAACGGTTGATGATGATGTGGAAAAAAATAAAGTACTGGAATCGACAAAAAAACCATCTGCTTCGTCAACTGAAGTTAAAACTGGTAAGGCTACTCTTTGATAGCACTTACCACCGGACAGCACTGGATCTGAGCACAATAAAAAAAGTGCTGATTCTGCGGGATGACAACAAAATTGGCGATATGATTGTCTCAACGGGGCTGTTCAGCCAACTGCACGCTGCCGGTATTTGCGTGGATGTTGTCGCCGGAAAAGATAATGCCTTTATTGCTGAGGCTATGCCTCAGGTGAACAGTGTTCTGCTTTATCCCCGCAAGACTGGAAAAATTCTGCAGACCGCCAGGAAACTGCGTCGCCGCAACTATGACATGGTTATCGACTTTGGTGACTATCTGTCACCGGTTTATTACAGTTTTATCAGCCTGATCAATGGCCGCCATACTCTCGGGTTTAATAAATCAGCATTTTACCGATACGACCTGAATATTGACGCCCCAGCGCTTGATGAGCATGTCACATCTCGCTATAAGCGTGTATTAGCCTTATTCGGGTTACCCTCAGAGCACTACCATTACCAGCTTGCAGTGCCAGGGGCCGAACAACAGAAAGCGCTGGCATTTATTCATACTCTGGTCTCACAGCAATTCGTGGTGATAAATCCTTTTGCGGCAGGTAAAGACCGTACCCTGTCAGAGCAGCAGGTTGTCACACTGATAAACATGATTGCTGAAGCTGATCCACAGCTTCAGGTAGTAGTGATTGGACCGTCGGCACCACTGGCTGCCTTACAGCTACCGGAATCAGCCAGAAAAAACCCGGAACACTCATTCTGGAGTGCTGTAGTACTGGTACAACATGCAAAACTCATCATTTCACCCGATACCTCCTGGGTACATGTAGCCTGTGCTTACCAGACACCGCTTATTGCACTGTACAAAAGTAAAATTATCGATGGCGGGTTAATTAACAATAAAGTCTGGGCGCCAAACTTTCAGCCTTCAACTCAAATCATCACCGATAAGCAGAGTGTTGCGGAGATAGCCCCCCTGGACCTGACTGCTGCATTACAAAAATATCTTACTCCTCTGTCTGGCCCTGAACAGGCCCGCGAGGCGCATAAAGACATGACAGCGTAATCATTAACCCGAAAAATATGGTCTGTTCGCGGCTAATCAGTAATACATCGGTCAGACCATATCCAACAAGGCATAACAGCGTCAGCAACAGCAGCGTATTTCTCTGTCTGATACTTTGGCGTAGCACGACCAAATAGAGCCCCCAGAGCACAATTAGCCCGATAATTCCTTGCAGGCTGGCTGTTTCAATACTTTCATCATGCAAATGCACCATCGCATAATCCAGGGCCGATTTATCGGTTCCGTGCTGATCCACATAGCGACTCATCCAGACGAAGCGCTGTTCGGTACTCATACCCCAGGGATGCTGTGCAAACACTGCCAGACCAACCTGCCACATAGCCAAACGCGTTCCCAGAGAGGTTGCATCATTGCCTTCACTTTTCAGGTAGACACTCAAATCATTGCTTGTTGAACGCACACGCTCGGTCACTTCCCCTTTAAACGTGAACATCAGACAAACCATCGCCAGCACCGCTGCCAGAACGATTCGAAACTTGTACCGGGAACGGGAATTGAACAGCAGACAAACCAGAAAAATTATCGGGTGCAGTGCCATTGCCGAGCGGGTCCCTGTGTGCAGGACCAGCCAGTAAGAACTCAGGAAAACAGCAAAAGCCAGCACATATCCTCGTAGTGACTCACGTGACAGCAACAGAAAAGCCAGAGTCAGACTGATACATGAATACATATAAGAGGCATCAGTCGCCCGGGTATTATGAAATTCAATCCGGTCCATGCCTCTGGCTACCTGGATGACACCAATCACCGATGTCAGCAAAAATGCCAGCCAGAAGACAGCCTTGAGCAACCAGGTTTTCTCCGGAAGAAAGTGGCGATATTTCGTCAGGCAGGCCATGATCAGTACGACAAATAACAAGCGTTTTCCTGCCTGCATATGTGAATTATACATATTCGCTATTGCTGCATCTCCGTAGAAAACCAGAAACCAGACGACTTTTACCAAAGCCAGCAACAGCAGCATCAGTGATACAGAGGTCAGAAAGTGGCGAAAATGGCGAATATTGAGACAAACAACCACCAGCGCGATATAACCGGCGATAAAAAAGCATTGTCTGGACAGAGATGAATCTACCAGCGTAAAGATAACCGATACACAGACGAGTAAAAAACAGCACACCGGCAACAGGCGATGACTAATTTTTCCTCCGGAAATCCCGGAGATTCGGGAGGAAAGTTCAGTAAAAAGAGTATTCATTTCGTTACGTTTACCTGTTGCAGTCAAAAAATTAGGGCTGTCAGGGCAGATACGCCCGGCAAAGTCTGAGACTGGTATTTTATCCGGGGAAAATCAGCATAACCTTAACTAATCAGCAAAAAATCAGCCTGGTCTGGAAAATAAAAACCACAATTGGTGAGAAATGTCAGAGTGTGGTTTGTCAGCTGATGGCAGCAACTGAGTGGCTATGATCCCGCCGGGAATACCTGCTTTGAACGTTAAGAGACTGGCGCATGACGCTCTACGTAATACTGGTAATATTCAAACAATGTCATGCCACGGGTTCGGGAACTCAGCCATTCAAACAATTGCTCAAGATTTTCATACAGCCTCTCAATATCTGCCGCAGTTTTGAATGTCGGGCTACCGCCAGGCATAAATTCGGAAGAGTGCAGCATAAATTCCACATAATCCCCCCCTGTAGCCAGATTTTTCTCTACCACCCGTTTCATCGCCGGCAAATTATCTCTGGAAGGACGCAGCCAGTAGACCGAAGGTGCCCGTTGCCGGCCGCGCAACTTATCAATACCCTGCTTCAAGCGAGTGACTAAGGGGGAGTGCTTATTATCTGTACTCATAGGAACTTCCAGCAGTCCCCCGGATGCGGGTCTGGAAATATCTTCTGCATCTATAAAATATGCCTGGCGCGGAAAATGTGTGTAATCAGTGCCACCGTTACCCTGAGGTGCTCCCTGATTAAAACGCCAGTTAACACGAGGAGTTACAGAGCAATCAACACAGTAGCCCAGTTCAAGTAATATCGCCGCATAACGTTCATCAAACGCCCAGCGGCCCGCCCGATGGCTGCGCATAGGCGTACCAAAGGAATTTTCCAGTAATTCGGTCATAAACCGGACTTTAGCCTTCAGCAAATCATCGGGATATTCAATCAGATAAGGTTGCCATTTCCAGTCATCTTCCGTCAGTGGTTGTTCAGGAGGACTGTTCCAGGCATGCAGGTGCATACCCACTTCCCCCTGATTTCTGGTCACCACATCACTGGCAAACTCGACATAAGCCGGGTCACTTGCCATCTCATAATTTGTCAGCCAGGTCGGCTTAAACTGGTATTTTTCACATAATGCCTGAAAACGCGGCAAAAATCGGGTGTTATCGGTAGTGATTTTACGGTGATTTTGCCAAAGGTTATCACCTTCAGTATCGATTGTGATAAGAAAAGCCGGTTTGGTCATGGGTTATCTCTGATGTTTACCTGAAGGTTTTCTGTTATTTTTGCATACATTCGTAGGAGTGCCGATCTGTATCTGTGACGGCCCCTTCAGCCCGCGGCGATCAGTTAACGCATTCACAGTAAAAGGATATCAACAGTGTCACAACATCATATCGTAATGATTATTGATGGTTTGCCCGGAGGCGGTGCTGAAAAAGTGGTTATCACTCTCAGCCAGGGTCTTCTGGCGCTCGGTCATCGTGTCTCACTGCTTTCGTTACGTGATGTCTGTAATTATACACTACCTGAAGGTATTGATTACCGGGTGATTACCGATACTTCCCGGAGCCCGTGGAGAAAATTAACAGAGCTGTCACGCCGTGCGGGACAGCTCGATAAGGTCTTCCGCCAACTAGTTTCGGAACACGGGTCTGCCGATCTGGTAGTCTCTCATTTACATAAAACCGACCGTATTGTTCGCCGCAGCAAAGCTATCGATCCGCAAAAAACATGGTTCTGCCTGCATGGTGTCTTCTCCCGCTCTTACCTTGGACACCGTACCGGCTTATCCCGCTGGCTGAAAGTAAAAAAAATTCACCGTGTTTATCAGCAACGTAACATTATTGGAGTTTCCCGTTATGTGGCCGATGATCTTTGCCAGCATTTTTCGGTTATCCCGGCAAAACAGCAAGTGATTGCAAATCCGTTCGATTTCGATGCCATATTGGCCCAGGCCACTGAACCGGTCTCTTTACCGGAAAAAAGCTATTTGTTGCATGTCGGTCGTTTTCACGAAGTTAAGCGTCACGATCGCTTGCTGAAAGCCTACGCAATGAGCGACCTCACCTGGCCACTGGTGCTGTTAGGTGAAGGCAGTACAGAACGCACCGAACTGTTGAAACAGCTGGCCCGTGAACTCCATATCTCAGAGCGGGTCATTTTCGAGGGGTTCCACAGCAATCCCTATAGCTGGATAAAAAATGCCCGGATGCTGATTCTGAGCTCCGACAGTGAAGGATTTGGCAATGTGCTGGTGGAAGCTCTGATATGCGAAACACAGGTCGTCAGCACACGTTGCCCTGGCGGGCCACCCGAAATTCTCACCGGCAATTTAGCCGCCGGACTGGCAGACCTGACGGCTGAGTCGCTGGCCGCAACAATGCAGCAAACAGACCGCCATCCGGTCAAAATTGAGCCGCAGGTGGTGAGTAATTATCAGCTGGATACCATTTGCTACCGTTACCTGAACCTGATAACCGCAGGAAACACCGATAACTAAACCTGCCAGCCCAACCGCTGTAAGATCTTCTCAGGCAGAAGCCTGCAACGAGATTTTCATCTCACTGAGCAGGGTAAACACATCGTCGACTGGTATGGCCTTCAACGGCTCAAGCTTATCAGTGACCCGCGGATCGCTCATTGGCAGATAGACATAACGATGCAGATGGCGATCCTGGTACGGACCGCTACTTTCCGGTGATTCGGTCACAAACAGACTGAGGGTGGGGGTTTTCAGGGCAAGGGCCAGATGTAATGGCCCGGTATCGCCAGTGACCAGGATATCCATTGAAGAAATAACCCCTAACAGTTCCGGCAGACTGGTTTTACCCACATAACTGGTGATAGCGGCGATCGTTTGCGGCTCTGCACTGGCCAGAACCTGTTCAGCAAGTCCTGTTTCCGCAGGCGACCCAATTAATACGATCTCACTTCCAGGAAACTGCTGAACAATCCGGTCAGCCAGTTCGGCAAAATAACGCGGAGGCCAGCAACGAATACTGGTTGATGCTCCCAACTGAAAGCCGACCCGAAACGTTCCCGGCTGTTTATCTATAGCTTTATAATCACAAGGAACGGCCATATCAACATTCTCTCTGGCGCATCCCAGAGCTGATGCCAGTTCCATTTTCCGGGCAATAATATGGCCGGGAAACTGGTCAAGACCGTAGGTCAGCCAACGGGACATTTTTCCCGTTTCTTTGCCGTAATTATCGCGTACCAGATAGCGACAACCACTCATGGCAGCACTAATCACATCATAAGGAAGATGAGAATGCAGCATTATCGCTAATTCCGGAGAAAAACGTTTTGCCTGACGAGAAAAATGGGCTAATGAACCAAACTTGTTATTCCAGAACAGCACATCATCGTAGAAATCACGCCGTGTAAGTAACTGTTGATATTTTGGATGTGCAACCAGAACAATACGAGCTGCGGGATAACGCTGACGGATAGCCCGAAGCGCCGGAGTGTTGAACATATAATCGCCCAACGCAGTGGTAGAATACACCAGAATAGAGCGAAACTCCTGCTGTGGTAGCTGCTTCCTTTTCTCTGGTGTGCTGAGTGACCGACGATAGAAAAGCCCCAGCCAGGCATCCACCAAACCTATTTTTCTTTTCTTACTTTCTCTCATTTTTAACTAACTAGTTCCTGATAGTGTAAACCGGCGAAAAAAAATCTAGTAGAATCAGATACAAATAAACACTCATTTCGCGCACCCCGCAGTCCCCGGGTGTCACTGTCCCGGCAAATCCAACATAAACAAAAGCGCACTTTGCAGGATGAAACAGGCCGTCATATAGTACCACTATGCCTATTCTGTCAGTCGGTTGTTTTGTGCGCGCGACAGGTTTGCACTGCTATACAGACCCTGTCAGGGGGAAAAAATTCGATAACAGCTGATACTCCCCCGGCAAGCCGTGAATTACCGGCCAACCCACAAAATTTTCCGCACACTACACAGGTAACTGGCAGTCACAGGAATTTACCCCACATCCATTTTTATTTGTTACAGTGTGGCGGTTTCGATAATGATTCACCTTTTGGTTAATCATCAGTAATACATTCTGAATATGCCAGACACGAACTTGCCGTAAAAAAACGGGTCTGAAAATAGCACAGAAACCGGATCACTCAGTTTTGGGACTGCCTGATCCCATGAGCCGGAGTTATTTAAATTTAACATAAGTGACAAGTATGAGTCATACGCCAGTATCAGCTTTATCCCCGCAGAGAATACTGATTATTAAATTGCGCCATCATGGTGACATGTTGCTGATAACTCCGGTTATCGCATCACTGCACGATAATTATCCTGACGCCAAAATTGATGTTCTGCTGTATAAAGAGACTGAGCCAATGCTGGTCAACCATCCTCTTATCTCGCACTGTTTTTTTATCGATCGTCGCTGGAAAAAACAGGGTGTACTCCGCCATATTGGCCATGAATGGCGTTTACTTCGAACACTCCGGGTACAGCACTATGATTTAGTCATTAATCTCGCCGACCAGTGGCGCAGTGCCTTGCTCACCCGTTTCACCGGCGCCAGACAACGTCTCGGTTTTGATTTTCCTAAACGCAAAGGTATGCTCTGGAAAAAGTGTCACACCCGGTTGGTCTCTGTCTCCGATCATGAGCAGTTGCATACCGTCGAACAAAATCTTTCCCTGTTGAAACCTCTGCATCTGTCACATATCGATACCCGTGCGATGATGAGCTACCGGCCAGACGACCACGAATTTATTCAGCAATTACTGGCAGAACAGCAGGTAGCAGGACGGTATATCGTGATCCATCCTACATCACGCTGGTTTTTTAAATGCTGGTCAGAAGAAAAAATGGCCAGTCTCATCACACAACTGGCTGCGGAAGGCTATCCAATTGTTCTGACTTCTGGCCCGGACCATGCTGAGACTGAGATGGTAAGCCGGATACAGGCAATGAGCAAAGGTGAGCACATTGTTTCTCTGGCAGGAAAAATGACACTGCCACAGCTGGCGGCACTGATCGATTATGCCGCACTATTTATTGGTGTTGATTCAGTGCCGATGCATATGGCTGCCGCACTGGATACCCCCTATGTGGCATTATTTGGCCCCTCTAAACTCACACTCTGGCATCCATGGGAAGGCAGAGGAACCGTACTGTGGGCCGGAGATTTTGGTCCTCTACCTCATCCGGATGATATTAAAACAGATACCGACGAACGCTATCTGGATTTAATTCCGGTTCAGGCTGTTCTCACCCCGGCACAGGATCTGCTGAAATGAAAAAAATTCGTCTGGCCATCGTGCGCCAGAAATATCGCCCGGATGGAGGCGCCGAGCGTTTTGTTTCCCGTGCACTGGAAGCCCTGGACCACAAAGATATGGAACTGAACGTCATTACCCGCCAGTGGCAGGGTGACAGCAATCCTGACTGGCATATTCATATCTGTAATCCGATAAAATGGGGACGGATCAGCCGTGAAAAGGGATTTGCTAAAGCAGCGCGTAAACTCTGGCATCATAAGGGGTTTGACATTGTTCAGAGCCATGAACGTATCGCAGGATGTGATATTTATCGTGCCGGTGATGGCGTACATAAACGCTGGCTCTTGCAGCGTTCGCGTATTTTACCAGGCTGGCAACAGCGAAGGTTAATGGCCGACCGTTACCATCGTTATGTAATGCGAGCCGAACGTGAAATGTATACTTCACCGCATCTGAAAGCTGTCATCTGTAATGCCGAAATGGTAAAGCGCGAAATTATCGAAGACTTTGCGTTACCGGCCGAAAAAATACATGTCATCTACAATGCTATCGATCATCAGAAATTTTGCCCGGCGGACGCTTCACAGCGGGAAACATTACGCCAGCAGTATTCCGTACCACCACAGGCTCACTGTCTGATTTTTGTCGGTTCAGGATTTGAACGAAAAGGACTCAGGGCAGCAATCCATGCCATTTCTGCCACCGACAGCCATTTACTGGTCGTTGGCCGTGATAAAACTGAACAGCAATATCAGCAGCTGGCACGTTCCCTGGGTTGTGAACAACGGGTTCATTTTGCAGGGATGCAGCCACAAACCTTGCCATTCTATCAACTGGCAGATGGGTTATTACTGCCGACACTCTATGACCCCTTCCCGAATGTTATCCTGGAAGCAATGGCCTGTGGTCTGCCAGTGATTACCAGCACTCATTGTGGAGGAGCGGAATTTATCCGCCCCGGGGAGAATGGATTTGTAACAGACGCTTTGGATATCCCGGCATTGATTCTGGCAATTAAAAAATTACCCGCCAATGGCCCTGACTCGCCGATGGGACAACAGGCAAGGCAATCTATTCTGCCGTACACTCCCGCGCATCTTTCTGAACAACTGTTCCGGCTTTACGAAAAATTATTGTCCGCTTAATCATGTGAAATCATCATTTCTGACGGGAAAGCCACAGTCCGGCTTCCCCGTCGGCCTATCGTTTTGAAGCTGGGTGGTTTATCCGTCTGCAACGTGCCTAAACAGTTACATTTATGCTACCATTGCCGCAATATTCCAAGCCGATATTCACAAAATGCTGTTGCGTGTATACCAGACTTTGCTCTACCTGATTCAACCCTTTATCTGGGTTCGATTACTTATCCGCAGTCGTAAAGCACCGGCGTACCGTAAACGCTGGGCGGAACGTTATGGATTTTGCGAAGGCAAAGTCAGACCTGAGGGTATCGTATTACATTCGGTTTCTGTCGGAGAAACACTGGCCGCCGTCCCTCTGGTCAGGGCATTACGATATCGCTATCCGACGCTGCCGATTACCGTGACAACCATGACACCAACGGGTTCGGAACGGGCTCAGTCGGCCTTTGGTAAAGATGTAGACCATGTCTACCTGCCCTATGATCTGCCCGGAGCCACGCACCGCTTTCTGAATACAGTCCGCCCCCGGCTGGTCATCATTATGGAAACCGAACTCTGGCCAGGTCTGATTCATATTCTGCATCAGCGCAAAATCCCATTGGTCATTGCCAATGCACGACTTTCTGAACGTTCTTTCCGGGGTTACCAGAAACTGGGCAGGTTTATGCAGAAATTGCTGCAAAGTATCACGCTGATCGCGGCACAAAATGCCGAAGATGGTGAGCGGTTTGTGGCATTAGGATTAAAACGCAGCCATCTTGCGGTCACTGGCAGTCTGAAATTTGATATTTCGGTCACCCCGGAACTGGCAGCCAAAGCGATAACTCTGCGCAGCCAGTGGGCACCCCATCGTCCGGTGTGGATAGCGACCAGTACCCACGACGGGGAAGAAACGATTGTTCTTGAAAGTCACCGTCAGTTGCTAAAACAATTTCCGGACCTGTTGTTGATTCTGGTCCCGCGCCATCCGGAACGCTTTGCGGATGCTAAAGTACTGACCCAACGGGCTGGCCTGAGTTTTATCAGCCGAAGCAGTGGAGACGTTCCTTCGGCCGCCACTCAGGTCGTGATAGGCGACACTATGGGTGAATTAATGCTGCTCTACGGTATTGCAGACCTGGCCTTTGTCGGAGGGAGTCTGACAGAACGCGGCGGACATAACCCGCTGGAACCGGCAGCTCATGCCATCCCGGTGCTGATGGGACCACATACATGGAATTTTAAAGACATCTGCAGCAAACTCGAAGAAGCTCAGGGGTTAATAACCGTGACCGACAGCACCTCTCTGACCAGAGAAGTCAACACCCTGTTACAGGATGATGACTACCGCAGATATTACGGCCACCATGCTGTAGAGGTATTACGGCAAAATCAGGGAGCCTTGCAACGATTACTGGAATTGCTTGAACCCAATCTTCCGCCACGGACACACTGATGAGTACACGCCAAAGACTTTCGGTGGTGATGATCACCAAAAATGAGGCTGAATTACTCCCGGATTGCCTGCAGTCTGTCGCATGGGCTGATGAGATAATTGTACTGGATTCCGGAAGTACCGATCAGACCGCTGACATTGCCCGTCAGGCCGGAGCCCGGGTGTTTTACAGTGAGCAATGGCCGGGGTACGGACTGCAACGCCAGCATGCGCAGCAATATGCCAGCGGCGATATGATTTTGATGATCGATGCAGATGAAAGAGTGACTCCGGAATTACGCGCAGCCATAGAAGAGGTATTGCAACAGCCAGCATCCCCGGACAACGTTTACAGCATTGCCCGCAGCAACTGGTTTTTAGGGCGGTTTATGCGCCACAGTGGCTGGTATCCGGATCGCGTAACTCGTTTATATCCGGCCCGCTTTCGTTATAACAGCTACCTGGTTCATGAATCACTGGAGCATTCTGGTGCCAGTGTGATCCGGCTATCCGGAGATTTAAAACATTTAACCTGCCGCGACCTGCATCATTTCCAGCAAAAACAACTGGCTTACGCCAATGCATGGGCAGCCCAGCGTTTCAGTCAGGGCCGCTCCTGCAGCCTGTATTCCGTCTACAGTCACACAGTGGCAGCCTGGCTGAAAACAGCTATCCTGAGAGCAGGAATTCTCGACGGCAGCCAGGGTTGGGTGCTGGCATTGGTCAATGCTCAGTATACGTTCAATAAATACGCCATACTCTGGGCATTAAACAAAACAAAACCGCCAGGGGTGCAATAACCATTATGACAACCCGAGCCATTTATCCCGGAACATTCGATCCACTGACGTTAGGGCACCTGGATATTGTTACCCGTGCTGCCAGATTATTCGATCAGGTAATCCTGGCCATTGCCCGTAATAACACCAAACAGCCCATGTTTAGCCTTGATGAACGGATTGATCTGGCGCAACAGGCGACTTCGCATTTGCCCAATGTCACGGTGCTTGGGTTTGGCGATTTGATGGCGAATTTTGCCAGACAGCAGCAAGCGAACGTTTTAATTCGGGGTGTACGCTCGGTGTCGGATTTCGATTATGAGCGACAACTGGCGCAGATGAATAATCATCTGCTGCCCGGACTGGAAAGCGTATTTATGATCCCTGCGGAAACCTACGCATTTGTCTCATCGTCGCTGGTCAAAGAAGTTGCCCGTCATGGTGGGGATGTTTCCGGTTTTGTCACAGGGCCGGTTTGTCAGGCATTACTGGCCAAACTGACCCCATGAGATATCATTTCTGACAGTGAGGGCACCAGTAAGTACTGCGTTGCCCGTGTCTGCCACTCTGAATGACCGTACCACAATGCCGACACGGTTCGCCTGCCCGCCCATACACCTGAAGTTCCTGAGCAAAATATCCGGGCTTGCCATCGCTTTGCAAAAAATCCCGTAAGGTCGTGCCACCCTGTTCGATTGAACGTTGCAGTACCTGCTTAATACATTTCACCAGTCGTTGCGCATCTTCATCACTAAGCTGGCAGGCCAGCCTGTCGGGCAGAATTCCTGCAGCAAACAACGATTCACTGGCATAGATATTCCCGACCCCAACCACCAGCTTGTTATCCATCAACCATTGTTTGACAGGAATACGTTTACGCTGCGATTTGTCCTGCAGCCACTGTGCAGAAAACTCATCACTCAGAGGTTCAGGCCCCAAATGTGAAAGCACGCGACTGGCGACTAAATCTGTTTCCCATAACCAGGCCCCAAAACGCCTGGGATCGGTATAACGCAGCACTTTTCCATTACTTAAAACCAGATCAACATGGTCATGCTTTTCTGCCGGTAGTTCTTCCGCCAGTACTCTCAGGCTACCTGACATCCCCAGATGGATGATAATCCATCCCTGTGGCAGTTCCAGCAGCAGATATTTAGCCCGTCTCTGCACGCTTAACACCGGCTGATCACTCAGAGACAATATTTCCGGCGACACTGGCCAGCGTAACCGTGCATTACGCACCACTGCGTGCAATACCGTGGCACCGACCAGATGTGGCTCTATACCACGGCGACTGGTTTCAACTTCAGGTAATTCAGGCATCACAGCTCCTTAACGTCGGTAATGGCTGGCAGTCCCGGAAAACAAAAAACCCGGCCGAAGCCGGGTTTTTTCAGAATACCAAAATTACTTAATTTTGGCTTCTTTGTATACTACGTGCTGACGTACAACCGGATCGAACTTTTTCAGTTCCAGTTTCTCTGGTTTAGTACGTTTGTTCTTCGTAGTGGTATAGAAGTGACCTGTACCAGCAGAAGAAACCAGCTTGATCTTCTCACGAATACCTTTAGCCATGATTTAGTTCCTTAGTACTTCTCACCGCGGGCACGCAGATCTGTTAATACAGAATCAATGCCCTTCTTATCAATTACACGCATACCTTTAGCAGATACACGCAGGGTAACAAAACGCTTTTCGCTCTCAACCCAAAAACGGTGTGAGTGCAGGTTAGGCAGGAAACGGCGTTTCGTCGCGTTCAGTGCGTGGGAACGGTTGTTTCCGCTCACCGGGCGCTTGCCAGTTACTTGGCAGACTCGTGACATGTCATATCTCCAAAAATCAAATCAGCTCGAGCTTTGTACTTAGGTTCTGGCCGCCTCGTCAGGCTTTTAACCCATCCAGGCGAGTTCTATGTGAACCCGCTGAGCAGGCCTAAACGCCAAACCCGAGATTCTCAAAGGTGGCGTAGTATACGCTCTGTGGCTCAAACGCTCAAGTCCCGAACAGATAAAGATCTCCCGGGATCGATTAAAAAATGATTGCATTCACCCGGAAACCGCATTGAGCGGCTATTTTTCATACTACAACCAGCCACGTTCGGCGAAGGATACATACTGTCCTTTACCTATCACCAGATGATCTAAAAGCCGGATGTTCAGTAACATACAGACATTCTGAATTTGTCCGGTCACTTCCTTATCAGCAAGGCTCGGCTCAGCATGACCGGACGGGTGATTATGCGCCAGAATTAATGCCGCGGCATTGAATTTCAGTGCTTCTCTGGCGATTTCCCGGGGATGGACTTCCACAGAACTCAGAGAACCCGAAAACATCTTTTGTACTGACAGTACCCGATGCTGATTATCCAGAAAGATTACCACAAAAATCTCACGTTCCTGATGAGCCAACTGACTGGACAGATAATTGAGGGTAATCTGCGGGCTTTCCAATAAATTTCCGGCTTCCATCTGAGCCTGAAAGTAACGCCGTCCTAATTCTGCCACCGCCTGCAGTTGCGTCATTTTGGCCTTTCCGATACCACGCACTGCCAGGTAATCATCTTCTCCTGCGCTCATCAGTGCATACAACGAGCCAAATTGCTTAAGTAGCATTTCTGACAATGCCATCACTCCCATACCGGCCAAACCGGTACGCAGGAAGATGGCCAGTAATTCGGTATCGGTTAATACTTCGGCGCCGTGCCTGATTAACTTCTCTCTGGGTCGTAACTGTTCCATAATTTTTCTCTCCCTGAACAGACTTCATTATCACGGCCCTGAAGGGCCTTTTCTATTACAGTGAAAGCCGCATTCAACCGTCATCACATCACCGCTGACAGATTTACGAGGACCTTCATCCTGTTACCGGATACCTGCACATTTCTCTGTCGGCAAGAAGCAAAGCTGAATAGCTGCCAGGTGCAATGGCAGTTTTGCCGGACGGCGATTATGATAAAATGTCAGGGTCGGGCCAGAGTTCACGGCACCAGACTCAACAAATGAGGCGTTAATGATGGAATTAGACGGTAAAAAAATTCTGCTGGGGGTCAGCGGTGGCATTGCTGCTTATAAAACACCGGAGCTGGTGCGCCGCCTGCGTGACCGCGGAGCCGATGTCAGAGTAATGATGACCGATGCGGCCAGAGAGTTTATTACTCCATTGAGCCTGCAGGCCGTGAGCGGTTATCCGGTCTTCAACAATCTGCTGGACCCTGCAGCGGAAGCCGCCATGGGCCATATCGAACTGGCGAAATGGGCTGACATGGTGATTATCGCCCCCGCGACAGCAGATATCATTGCACGCATCAGCCACGGAATGGCAAATGATTTGGTGACGACAGCATGCCTGGCAACCGCGGCTCCGGTGGCCATCGTACCGGCGATGAATCAGCAAATGTACCGTTCCCCAATTACCGGTGACAATATCAGTAAACTGGAAAAGTTCGGGATAGCCGTCTGGGGGCCAGACAGCGGAAGCCAGGCTTGTGGTGACGTCGGACCCGGAAGAATGCTTGACCCGGAAGAGATCGTTCGCCATGCTATTCGTCTGGCTGTGCCTGTCACAGACCTGCAACATCTGAAAATTATGATCACTGCGGGTCCGACCCGGGAGCCACTGGATCCTGTCCGGTTCCTGACGAATCACAGTTCCGGCAAAATGGGCTTCGCTATTGCTGAAGCGGCAAAATCCCGTGGTGCCACGGTCACTCTGGTAACCGGTCCGGTATCATTGCCTACCCCTGTTGGCGTTAAACGCATCGATGTGACTACTGCGCTTGAAATGCAGCATGAGGTCATGTCTGCTATCCACGACCAGCACATTTTCATCGGCAGCGCAGCCGTAGCCGACTATCGCGCGGCGATGATTGCCAGTGAAAAGATGAAAAAACAGGGGGAAAGTGATGATTCACTGACCCTTCAACTGATCAAAAATCCGGATATTGTTGCAGGGGTAGCCGCACTGTCAGAAAACCGCCCTTATGTGGTCGGATTTGCGGCTGAAACCCGTAATGTGGAAGAATACGCCCGGCAGAAAAGAATACGAAAACAGCTGGATTTAATCTGCGCAAACGATGTATCGCTGTCGGAACAAGGGTTTAACAGCGATAAAAATGCGCTTCACCTTTTCTGGCAGGAGGGAGATAAAATGTTACCGCTTAGCGATAAACAGCTCCTTGGCCAGCAATTATTAGACGAGATAGTCCGCCTTTATGATGAAAAAAATAGACATTAAGATCCTTGACCCCCGGGTTGGAAAAGAGTTTCCACTGCCAGCCTATGCCACCAGCGGATCCGCCGGTCTGGATTTACGTGCCTGTCTTGATGAACCTTTGGTTCTTGCTGCCGGTGAGACCCGGCTCATCCCTACCGGGCTCGCGATTTATATCGCCGATCCACAACTGGCTGCTGTTATTCTGCCACGTTCTGGTCTGGGCCATAAACACGGGATTGTTTTGGGAAATCTCGTCGGGCTGATTGATTCTGACTATCAGGGACCTCTGATGGTTTCTGCCTGGAACCGCAGCGAGCAGTCTTTTACCATTGAGCCGGGTGACAGAATCGCACAGTTGGTGTTTGTCCCGGTAGTCCAGGCAGAATTTAATCTGGTCGAAGAGTTTACTACCACAGATCGTGGTGAAGGTGGTTTTGGCCATTCCGGCCGGCAGTAATTAATCAGCATCAGCTTCTGTACCTTTCCATCTTCCGGCCTGTCGTCCTGTGACGATAGTGGCCGGAACTTTTGTGTGCATGGGTAGCAATGCAGGAAGATGCTGTTAACCCATATATGCGCGATCAGTAACAGGTACAGCATTTTTAAGGTGATTTTCAGGGGTCTTTAAGGTCATGGCAGAAAAAAAGAACACGAAACGGAATCGTCGTGAAGAAATTTTGCAGGCACTGGCACAGATGCTCGAGTCAGGCGATGGCAGCCAACGCATCACCACAGCCAAGCTGGCAGCTAATGTCGGGGTATCAGAAGCGGCACTGTATCGGCACTTTCCCAGCAAAACCAAAATGTTTGACAGTCTGATCGAATTTATTGAAGACAGTCTGATTACCCGCATCAATCTTATCCTGAATGACGAAAAAGAGACGCTCACGCGTTTAAAGCTGATCGTGCAACTTATTCTGGGATTTGGTGAGCGTAATCCGGGGCTGACCCGCATCCTGACCGGCCATGCATTAATGTTTGAACAGGATCGCCTGCAGGACAGGATTAATCAGTTGTTCGAAAGGATAGAAGTGCAGCTTCGTCTGGTCATGCGCGAGAAAAAATTGCGTGAAGGTGAAGGTTTCAGAACCGATGAAACCCTGCTGGCAAGTCAGTTACTGGCTTTTTGCGAAGGTTTACTGTCACGCTATGTGCGCTCAGAATTCCGCTTTCGGCCGACCGCCGACTTCGATACCCGCTGGCCTTTGCTGGCACTTCAACTACAGTAATTCAGCGGGCAGAAGCCCGCTGTTGCTGGTAAATATCAGACACCATACTGTTGCTGATAGGCTCTGACAGACGCCAGATGATTAGCCATTTCAGGTTTTTCTTCCAGATAGCTTATCAGGTCCTTCAGGGTAATGATGGAGATGACTTTGCACTGGTAATCCCGCTCAACTTCCTGAATAGCAGAGAGCTCACCCCGTCCGCGTTCCTGACGGTCCAGCGAGATTAATACACCCGCGAGTGTCGCTTTATTTGCCGCTATAATTTCCATGGATTCACGAATAGCAGTACCTGCGGTGATCACATCATCCACCAGCATAATGCGCCCCTGCAACGGGCTTCCGACCAGCAAACCACCTTCCCCGTGATCCTTCGCTTCTTTGCGGTTAAAGCAATAAGGAACATCTCTGTCATGGTGGTCAGCCAGAGCAACGGCGGTCGTCGTCGCAATCGGGATACCTTTGTAGGCGGGTCCGAACAACAGATCAAAATCGATGGCTGAATCTGTCAGCGCCTGCGCGTAAAAACGTCCCAGCAGAGCTAAATCACGTCCGGTATTAAACAGCCCTGCATTGAAGAAATAAGGGCTCTGGCGTCCGGATTTCAATGTAAATTCGCCAAACTTCAGGACCTGCTTATTTAATGCAAACTCGATAAACTGACGCTGCCACGGTTTCATTTTTATTCCTCACATAAAAAAGCGACCCGCAGGTCGCCTGGAAAATCAGTTAGCTAACGCGGCTTTCTGCGCGTCAATCAGGGTATCGATGCCACCGCGGGCCAGTGCCAGCAAACTCAGCAACTCTTCATGGCTAAAAGGTGCGCCTTCCGCTGTTCCCTGAACCTCGATCATTCTGCCGTCTTCCATCATCACGACATTCATATCGGTATCTGCGGCAGAATCTTCGACATATTCCAGATCACAGACGGCTTCTCCGTCAACAATCCCGACAGAGATTGCGGCTACCATCCCTTTCATCGGGCTGGACTTCAGTTTACCTTCAGCTACCAGTGAGTTAAGTGCATCGGCCAACGCCACGCAGGCGCCGGTAATAGACGCTGTACGGGTTCCGCCATCCGCCTGAATAACGTCACAATCCAGCGTAATGGTGTACTCACCGAGTGCCTGAAGATCGACCGCTGCCCGTAATGAACGGGCAATCAGGCGTTGAATTTCCAGAGTTCGACCGCCCTGCTTACCTTTGGCCGCTTCTCTGGCCATCCGACTGTGGGTTGAGCGTGGCAACATGCCATATTCTGCAGTGACCCATCCCTGGCCTTTACCTTTCAGAAAACGCGGTACGCTTTCCTCAATTGTCGCAGTGCAAAGTACTTTGGTTTCACCAAATTCAACCAGCACTGAGCCTTCAGCGTGTTTGGTATAGTGACGGGTCAGGGTAACTGGGCGAACCTGGTTCGCGCTACGGCCTGCTGGACGCATGATGTATCTCCGGCTGCTATTAACTGGCTGCGCATTATACGGATTTCACCAGCGAATGCCTATGGTCGCGGTGATCAGTCCAGAGTTTTGCGATAACTGTGTAAACTAATTAATATCACCAGACCTCCAAGAACAGCCAGTGACAACAACTCCGGCAAAAGTTCAGCCATGGTATATCCCTTCAACATAACCGCTTTGATTAAACGGATGAAATAGGTCAGCGGTAAGCAGGAACCCACCATTTGTGCCCATACAGGCATACTGATAAACGGGCTGATAAATCCGGACAACATTACCGAAGGAATAAAGTAAAACGACGACAGTTGTAATGCCTGAAGCTGATTTTTAGCCACACTTGAAATCATTATCCCGATACAAAGGCACAGGAAAATATAAATAACCAACACCAGGAACAGCAGAGAAAAACTACCAAGTACTGGAATATTAAACAGATAAACCGCAAACCACAGAATCATTAGCGACTGAAATCCACCCACCAGCACATACGGTGTGATTTTCCCGAGTATCACTTCAGGCGCTGTTACCGGAGAGATTAATAAATTTTCCATCGCCCCACTCTCACGTTCCCGGGTAATGGCCAGTGCAGTCATCAAAATCAGGGTAGTACTCAGTATTGAGCCAATAATCCCGGGAATCGTGTTAAACCGGGTTATCCCTTCAGGATTAAACATCCGCTGGATAACCAGTTCAAAGGTATTCTCCTGCTGCAGGTTCCGCAGAGATTCAGGTAAGTCGTACTGAAACATTGAACCTGCGATCTGGCTAAGTGCACTTAACGCATTGCCAATCGCCAGAGGATCAATAGCGTCACCTTGAACCAGCAATTGGGGTTTTTCTCCGCGCAAAATTTTCCGTGTAAACCCTTCGGGAATCGTTACCATAAAAAGAATGTTTCCCCGGACAAATGCATTTCTTGCTTCTTCAGCCGACGGATAGGACTGAAATGAGAAATAATCCGTGTTTTGTACACTACTGATAAAAACCTTACTCAACTGTCCGGAATCATAGTTAATCAGTGCTGAAGGTATTCTGTGCGGATCCATATTGACGGCATACCCCAGAATGATCATCTGAAGCAAAGGAGTCAGAAAAACCATTCCGATACTCACTTTATCGCGACGCAGCTCATGCAACTCTTTCATTACCACGGCTAACCAGCGTGTGAAAGAAAAAGGAATTTTTATCTTAATCATGTAGTGGCTTCATCAGATGGGAGAAAGCATCTTCGAGAGTGGTTCCAACCTGTTGAATAAGATAACCATCAGGGACCACTTTGCTGAGAATCCGGGCGAGATTGTTGTTATCCGATGAAGTCACGTGCAAAGTTCTCCCGAAAATAACGGTTTGTTGGATCTCCGGGAAACAACGTAATTTCGCTTCCAGGGACGTCAGTCCCTGGCCTGAAATGCTAATCGTTGTCAGCTTCTGAGCATCAATAATAGATTGTGCGGTTCCGTGCGCTAATAGCTTCCCGTACGCAAGGTAAGCCAGTTGGTGACAGCGCTCAGCTTCATCCATGTAATGAGTACTGACCAGAATAGATATCCCTCTGTCTGACAACCAGTGGAGTATCTGCCAGAAATCCCTGCGGGATTTAGGATCGACCCCGGCGGTTGGCTCATCGAGAAATAATAATCCGGGTTGATGGATCATACTGGCGGCCAGAGCCAGGCGCTGCTTCCATCCCCCTGACAGATCTTTCGCCAGCTGATTCTGGCGTGATGACAGCCCCATCTCCGACAGCGTTTTGTCCACATATTGCCTGGCCGGTGTTAAATTATGTAATCGTGCAATAAATAAGAGATTTTCCCGGACAGTGAGAGCACCCCACATGGAGAAATACTGGGTCATATACCCTATACGTTTTTTAATATCATCCCGCTGCGTGAAAATGTCATAACCCAGACAATGCCCCAGACCAGAATCCGGGGTCATTAACCCACACATCATGCGTATCGAAGTCGTCTTTCCGCTACCATTGGGCCCCAGAAAACCATAGATTTCCCCTTTGCCGATTTGCAACGAAAGGTCCTTAACAACGTGCTGGTCTCCGAAGTGTTTATTCAGCCCTTCAACATCTATGCACCAGTCATTCATCAGGTACGAGCTCCACCTCAAAAGGCTGACCCACTTTAATCTCTCCGGGCTTAACAGACTCCGGTATCGCTTCAGCCATATAGATTAATTTCTCCCGGCGGACCGTACTGTATATCACCGGTGGGGTATATTCTGTCTGCGGACTAATGTAATTAACCCGACCAGTGAAAGTCCGTGGGCATCCGTCGCAATGTAAGCTAACCTTCATCCCTACGCTTATACGCCCCAGTTGTGGTTCAGGAATATAAAAGCGAATTTTGAGATTACCGTCAGGAAGCAGGCTGATCACAGGCTGTCCGGCTGTTGGCCTCTCTCCTGGCAGATACAGGGTATCGAATACTATTGCCTCTTGTGGGGCAAAAAGCGTACTTTGCTGTATGTCCCTGATAGCTTTATCCCGTTGCAGATTAGCCGATTCCACCCGCAATTGCTGATGACTGATCTGAGATTGTCTTGCGGGTAATTGTCTGGCTTCCAGCTGATGTTGTAGTTCTCTGACACTCGCTGTCTTCTGGCTGTAATCATTGCTGGCTCGTTGCCACTCTTCGGCCGAAATAACCTGTGTTGAGTAAAGTTTCTGATAGCGAGATAACTGACTTTTTGCCAGACTGGCTGCTGATATGGCCCGTTCAAGTTGTGCTCTTATCACATTCAACTCTTCGGGCCTTTCTCCTGACATTAAATCAGTCAACAATGCCTGCTCAGAAAGATAATTTCTTTCCGCGATATTCATTGTGTTTTGAAGATTATAAGTATCCATTTTTAACAAGGGCTGACCTTTACTGACGTGCTGCCCTTTTTTTACATAAATCGCTTCTATTTCCTCTGTCGAAAAATAAGAAAGATAAATAAAGTCACCATATGAATAACCGTTAAAAGTTAAACCACTTCGGGTATCACAGCCGAGAAGAGAAAAAACAATAAGACTAAGCATAAAACGATATCTGTTATTTTTGATTAGACATAAAATCAAAATAGCACCCTGACATTAATCAATTTAATCCAAAAAATCATGACCGCCCTACAAAATCAATCATCGTCAAACTCCAGTATTCAGACAATGTGAGGGGTAGATATTTTTAAGCTTATTCAAAGCCCAACTATTTAAACCGGTAACAGAACTAAAGGCTTTATCTTCAATGACGTTGTGTCGTTCAGAACCGTCAAAGGGAAACCACGTTGGCGCCTGTTTATCTGCCCAGGGAAGGGTAACATCCGCCAGGGAAAGGAAAAAACTAAGCCATTCCCGGTCTTTAGACAAATCATCTGCGGGAAATATACCCTCAACATCTTTCCCCACCCACTTTATGATTTTTTTAATAAAATAAGAAATTTTCTTCCCGGGGAAAAACTCCCTGACTACATTATCGATGTTATCCATTCCATCTCCAAACCCTGGCATGCCAAATCAGGATGAGTTAATCACATGCAGAGTTAAATCACCCATCACACTTTAGACTATCAGGTGGCATGATATTACAAATTAAAGTCACCGCGTATTTTCATTAATCAACATGGCATAAACATTGACAATAATCAATAACCCACTCGTTTTTTACCTTGAAACAAAAATGACATTATTAGAATACACTTCTTATAAAAACAGAAAATAAGATATTTACATATCAATAATATACACAAGCCTGTAAGCGATGAACTTATATCAGTTAAAAACACCCGAATATAAACCCGACAATAAATATCAGATTAATACCATGTATTCGTAAAACACCCCGGGGTATTCTACAGTCAAAGATGGTGAGGTTAATTATACTGCACCCTGTTTATTTTACTGTTTAAGTGGCCTTCTGGCCGGGAAAACAGCTTAGTAAGCATGGCCAGAGACTTCCTGTGATTTATATTGACGACTGGCTACCAATGGATTTATTTATTCCTCAACCAGTCCGGGAAACCTGTAAAGAAAAATAAAATCTAATAGTGATGATTACTGGTGTAGCGTCCACTGTACAATCACTCAGTCGGCTATTATCTGTTCACCAACTTCCATAAACACGTATGAAACTCTGTAATTCTCTGGAATGATTAATGACAGATTTGGAATATTTATCGTTAATATCTCACCTTCAGTAACCCGATATTACCGGGAGCAGGACTGTCGTGGGAAATTTCAGCGGATAACATGTAATTTTGGTTCATTATCCCGAGTTATAAAACCATAACTTATTAATATTTAAATGGTTTATTTTAAATCATAGCGTTTATTGTGGTTAATCCTGTCATCGATACAGTACCGCCGCTATAATCGCATCATAACCTGGTAAAAATGAGTAACCGATATGATCCGCAGTATGACAGCCTATGCCCGCCGTGAAGTTAAAGGTGACTGGGGCATCGCCTCCTGGGAGCTTCGCTCGGTAAATCAGCGCTATCTGGAAACTTACATGCGCCTGCCGGAACAGTTTCGCAGCCTGGAACCGATGATTCGTGAACGTATCCGCCATCGTCTGACCCGGGGAAAAATTGAGTGTGCATTACGTTTTGATGCCAGCCAGGGTGCACAGTCGGAACTGATTCTGAACGAAGCGCTGGCAAAACAGCTGATCCAGTCGGCCAACTGGGTAAAACTGCAGGCTGATGAAGGCAGTATTAACCCTGTCGATATTCTACGCTGGCCTGGTGTGATGGCTGCCGCAGAGCAGGATCTGGACAGTATCAACCAGCAACTGATGGCCGCGCTGGAACTGGCACTGGATGATTTCATCACTGCCCGCGAAACCGAAGGTCAGGCTCTGCAGACAATGATTGAACAGCGGCTGGAAGGTGTGTCTGAGCAGGTGGTTAAAGTACGTGCCCATATGCCGGAAGTTATGCAGTGGCAACGCGAACGCCTGATAGCCAAGCTGGAAGAAGCCGAAATCCAGCTGGAAAATAACCGCCTTGAGCAGGAACTTGTGATGATGGCACAGCGTATTGATGTGGCAGAGGAACTGGACCGACTGGAGGCTCATGTCAAAGAAACTTACAACATACTGAAGAAGAAAGAGGCCGTCGGACGTCGTCTCGATTTTATGATGCAGGAATTCAACCGCGAATCTAACACCCTGGGGTCGAAATCTATCAATGCCGATATCACCGCATCCGCGATCGAACTGAAAGTGCTGATCGAGCAGATGCGTGAGCAGATCCAGAATATCGAGTGATTTTGCATGCCGTCACATGCAATCTAAAAAAACCAATGTAGCCCGCTAAATACGGGCTTTTTAATTTTCATACTGTTGCATATGATTGCACAACATCGCGAATTTTCTTTGTACCCAAGGTTGTACCCAAAGCACTTTTAACGATCCAGCTTGGGTATAAAGCACTATTCAATATTCAGGTGGCACTATGGGAAAGCTGGCAGATATTCAGATACGGGCATGGATTAAGCAGGAGAACGGTTTGAAGGACGCTCAGACGGTCATGGTCTTTATCTGCGCTAACCGGGAGACTGGCACAGAAATTCCCCGAACTGAGAAACGGACTGGAAAAGCTGAATGATAAGGTGGTGGGTATTGCCCTGAAAGGCTTTGGTGAAATCGGTAAATCCTGGCAGAAGGTGAAAGGCTGGTTCGGTATGGGTGAGGACGAAGTAGCGAAGGCCGGGACCTGTTACGCCACCGGCGCAAGATATGACATATGGCGGTCAGGTGCAGATACAGGCAGCGGCCAGCAATCCGATTACTTCCATGACCAGCAACGCTATCAGTAATTCATCCCGGCAGGTTTCGCAGCGTACAAACATGTGGATAGACCATAGTGAGATCCAAACGCAGGCCACCGATGCGAAAGGCATTGCGCAGGAGACCCCCGGCAATTTGATGATGGGCTGATAGCGTAAAGCGTACACTACGCCCCTGCCCGTAATCTGTAAAAAATTACGGTCAGGGGCTGTACAACATATACACTCTGACCTTTCACCGCGTATTATTCCCTGTGAAGATCTCAAAGGATGATAACACAAGGAATGTATCACGATGGCCGCACTACAGTTTCCCTGCACCATATTCAAAACCCAAACCGGATGGACGACTACGGCGCTAAAGATATGCGCTGCGGCGACTTAACCGAAGCACAGTTAAAATCCCAGTACCGGCTGGATTACATTTCTGACCGCGTTGATCCCTGGACGCTTACCCGGCGTTCCTCAATGGATCGCCCTCAGTCCATGTTCTGCTGTAATATGCGTGGCCAGGGTGAAAAAACTACCCAACAGCAGTGCGCCGCAATGCTGTTTGACGAGTTCCGCTCGTTATCACGCAAATTTTCCCTTTACGGGCCTTACAGTCACCTGATCGAAAAGATGATCACTCACATGCAGAACGGCAACGGTACGACATTCCGGGATATGTCGTTGAACAGTGCATTGAAGGAGCATATTCTTAATGATAGATCTGAAAAAAACAGTACTCGTATTTTGTTAGAAAAAGTATTTCAGGAAAAAATTGACTGGAAAAATAGGATTTATCCTGTTACTCAAAAAGATGATTTAAGGACTGCTATATCTCGTGGAAAGATCCCTAAATTTGACCGCTTTCAGGATAATTTCAACGGTATGGGAATCACCGTGCATGATACCTGGGCAACACATATCACATTAAAATCACTACATATTGAAAATGATTGCTACCGGGCAGTGGTGCATTACAAAGTACAGGACCACGTTGGCCTCGACAGCGATGATATTCTGAAAACAAAATTCAGCCAGTTTCATTTCTTCCGCATCTGGTTTGTTCTCCAGCGGTACAATCAGTTTGGTTTCAAGCCATTTATGACCAATATGGAAGCAACCGTAGAAATCGCAGGGGGACGCAATGGAAGTAATAAATAAAAAAATTTTGATTTTATTTTTTCTGGCTGTTTGTGTTTTACCGGGTTATTGGATTTGGCTTTGTTTACGTCCTGTCGAGATTGTCTCGGTTCATCAGGAAAATAACTATAGCGATGTTTTAGTTAGAAGCTTCCCACCGACAGATAAGGGGAAAATAATCTGGTGGCTAGAAAATAAAAACATGTTGAAAGAAAAACATGGTATTCCAAAGCCTGGCCCAGATGGATCTTTCGTAGTTGTATTTTGGGATTTTGGCGATGGTTATAAAGAAACAGATGGATATGACAATCTTTGTTTCAACGATATGAAACCACCGATAAATTGTATAGAAAAAAACTCTCTCCTTATGGTGAGGAGCAGTGAAAATACAGGGAGTTATTTTGTTCTGGGTAGTGGAACATATCGTATGAATAATAAAGGGGATATAGTAAAGAATAAATCGGATTAGATCCGCTCCCATCGCGTAGAGACTGCAATACAATCATCCGCGCGACCCAACCTTGTATTAGCAAAGCGGAAGTAGCAAAATATTCATGAGGCTATCTTGATCTCCTCCCATATCCCTGCCAGGCTAAATCAGAGGATCTGACCTTTTTTATGATGATTTTACACAGGATGTAAAAGGGATATTCATCGGTGGATACCAATACCAGGAATAATAATTCTGGCTTACGATGTGTCAGCAATTTCTTAAAAAAAAATCAACAATCAGGTATAACAGTATCTCTCGCGGCAACAATAGATTATGGCACGAACGTCCGACCGCCTGACCGGGGCAGAGCTCCCGGCCAGCGTTACCCGGCAGCAATTCATTATCGCTTATAAATCTTCCAGCAACTGATGAGATAACTGACGTAAAGTCGTCAGTTGCTGGTCATTCATACTGATAGAACAACGCAACTGGTTTGGAATATCACTAATTCGTGTTTGCAGAACCCGGGCTTTCTCTGTCAGCAGTGCTTTTTTCACCCGCTCATCTTCCGGTACCGGCACCCTGTTAAGGTAGCCTTTAGCTTCCAGCTTTTGTACCAACGGAGTCAGGGTTCCCGAGTCAAACAAGGTTTTCTCCCCCAGCTCTTTAAGAGAGATATTATCCTGTTCATACAGAGCCAGCAGTACCACAAACTGCGGGTAAGTCAGATCAAATTCCTTCAGATACGGCCGGTACTGCCTCATAAGTGCATTGGTCACTGAATACAGTGAGAAACATAGTATATTGTCCAGTCTGTTGATTTCATTCATTTTTATATCCCGGCGGTACGATTTACTAAAATTATTATAAATAATATTTGACTAAAAGAATCTTGTGCGCAAGTATTATATACACAAGATGAATTGCAAAGCGAGTTAACTGAGCGCTTTACAGGGCATCATTCCTCATCACTGACTAATAGCAGGCTAAATCATGAAAACTAACTTTGATGTTCTGACTTCTGACGTATTTGCCGCTCAGGCTTCGGCTTCTGCCAACCAACCGGCTCCTACCGCCGGAGTAAAAGCATTCCTTGATATTCTTAACTCTGGGGATGGAAAGCCAATGGAACAAATGACTCCGCAGGAAGCGCGCCAGGTACTGATTGGTGCTCAGCAAGGTGTCGAATTACCTGCTGCACAGGTTTCAGAAAAGATTATTGAAGCTGGCGGACAGCGTATTACCCTGAAAATAGTCAAACCGGAAAACAGCAACGCTACTTTACCAGTATTTATGTTCTTCCATGGCGGAGGCTGGGTATTGGGTGATTTCCCGACCCACGAACGTCTGATTCGTGACCTGGTTCGTGAGTCTGGTGCAGCAGCAGTATATGTAGATTACACACCATCACCGGAAGCACAGTTTCCTGTCGCTATTCACCAGGCTTATGCTGCCACTCAATGGGTTGCAGAGCACGGAGCGGAAATCGGGGTTGATGGTAGCCGGCTGGCACTGGCAGGCAACAGTGTTGGCGGCAACATGGTGGCTGCCGTAGCACTGCAGGCAAAACAACTTTCAGGTCCTGCCATTCGCTATAATGTGATGCTCTGGCCGGTGACGGATGCCGCTTTTGATAATGCCTCTTACCAGCAATATGAGAATAACCATTTCCTGACCAGAAATATGATGAAGTGGTTCTGGGATAATTACACCACCAGTGCGGCAGATCGTAACAGTATTCTGGCTTCACCTTTGCGGGCCAGCAGTGAGCAACTGCAGGGTTTCCCGCCAACACTGATTCAGACGGCCGAACTGGATGTTCTGCGTGATGAAGGAGAAGCATTTGGCCGTCATCTGGATGCCGCAGGCATACCGGTAACAGTGACCCGTTATAACGGCCTGATCCATGATTACGGATTGCTAAACCCGTTAAGTAAAGAGCCTGCTGTAATCACTGCTATTGCAGAAGCTGGTGCAGAATTACGTCGCCATCTGAAATAATTAACGGTGTTGTACGCAAAAACAGCCCTTTAAGGGCTGTTTTTTCCGCGGGATGTCTAGTGTGCCTGTTCCCAGTTATCTCCTGTACCAACTTCAACCAGCAGAGGAACATCCAGTTTCAGGCTGCTTTCCATAATATCGCGGATCGCTTTAGTTGCCGTCTCCACTAATCCCTCGTCCACTTCGAAAACCAGTTCATCGTGTACCTGCATTATCATTTTTATCTTTTGCGGATCCTGTTGGCTGAGCCACTGGTCAACATCTATCATCGCCCGTTTGATAATATCGGCAGCCGTTCCCTGCATCGGGGCATTGATTGCCGCACGTTCCGCAGCTTTACGCCGGATTGCATTGCCCGAATTAATATCCGGCAGATATAAACGACGCCCCTCAAGGGTTTCAACGTAACCCTTTTCTGCGGCAGACTGACGGGTGCTTTCCATGTAACGCAGAACCCCCGGATAGCGTTCAAAATACAAATCCATGTATTTTTTAGCCTCTCCCGGCCCAATATTCAGTTGTCGTGACAAACCAAATGAACTCATGCCATAAATCAGTCCGAAGTTGATGGCTTTTGCACTGCGTCGCTGTTCAGCACTGACCTTTTCAACAGGGGTACCGAATACTTCAGCGGCAGTTGCTTTATGAATATCTTCTCCATGAGCAAATGCCTTCAATAATCCGGCATCCTGGGATAAGTGCGCCATAATCCGTAGTTCTATTTGCGAGTAGTCCGCAGCCAGAATACGTTGCCCTTTAGAGGCAATAAAAGCATGGCGGATACGTCGACCTTCCTCATTACGTACCGGAATATTTTGCAGGTTAGGATCGGTTGACGAAAGCCGCCCGGTGGCCGTTACCGCCTGGTGATAAGAGGTATGCACGCGTCCGGTTAACGGATTAATCATCTGTGGCAGTTTGTCGGTATAGGTAGACTTTAATTTTGATAAGCCACGATGCTCAAGGATCACCTTAGGTAACGGATGGTCAAGCGCCAGCTCAGCCAGAACTTCTTCACTGGTTGAAGGGGCCCCGCCTGGCGTTTTTTTCGTCGGCTTTATCCCCTGCTTTTCAAATAAGATCGTCTGTAACTGTTTCGGGGAAGAAAGATTAAAGGGTTCACCGGCCAGTTCATGGGCTTTTTGTTCCAGCTCATTAAGACGTACGGTCAGTTGCTGAGAGTGTTCTGCCAGCATCGCGGGGTCAATCAACACACCATTACGTTCAACGCGGGAAAGTACCGACACCAGCGGAATCTCTATTTCCTGAAACACTTTCAGTGGCCCGGATTCTTTTTTCAGTAATGGCCATAATTTCAGATGCAATTGCAGCGTCACATCAGCATCTTCTGCCGCATATGGACTGGCCTGCTCCAGAGCAATCTGGTTGAATGTCAGCTGTTTTTTACCTTTACCGGCAATATCTTCAAAGGTAATTGTTTTATGATTCAGCCAGCGCTGTGCAAGGCTGTCCATATCATGTTTACCCGCCACGCTGTTCAGGATGTAAGATTCCAGCATGGTATCGAAACGGATCCCTCGCAATTCGATATCATAGTTTTTCAGAACACCACGATCATACTTCAGATTCTGCCCCACCTTGCTACGGTTTTCGTCTTCAAGAAGTGGCTTCAGCCTCTGTAGAACCTCATCTCTGTTAAGCTGTGCAGGTGCATCCAGATAATCATGGCCCACCGGTAAATAAGCGGCATCCCCGGGCGCAACTGCAAATGAGAGCCCGATAATATTGGCAGACAAGGTATCGAGTGAGTCTGTTTCCAGATCAAAGGCAAAGACTTCGCTGCTATTCAGCTTGTCCAGCCATTGATCAAAGCTCTGTTGATCAAGGATGGTCACGTAATTATCCGCAGATAATGTCGCCTCAGCCGGAGCGATAGCGGCAGTCTCAGGTTCTGCGGTAACCTGACTCATTTCACGTTTAGCCGGTTTTTTATCATCCAGCCAACGGCCATCTTCAACCTCGGTGATCCAACGTTTAAACTCATACCGGCCAAACAAAGTCAGCAACTCTTCACTGTCCGGCGCATTTACCTGTAACTGTTCACAACTCTGTTCCAGGTCTACATCAGTTTTAATCGTTGCCAGCTGATAGGATAAAAATGCCAGTTCTTTATTTTGTTCGAGTTTATCGGCCATGGTTTTCGCACCACGGAAAGATAATGTGGCAACTTTTTCCAGATTCTCATAAATAGTCGCCATACTACCCAGGCCCTGTAACAGTGCCTGGGCTGTTTTCTCACCCACTCCGGGAACTCCGGGGATATTGTCCGAAGAATCGCCCATCAGAGCCAAATAATCGATGATCAGTTCCGGGGGAATACCATATTTTTCCTTAACTTCTGACGGACCAAGGATAGTATTGTTCATGGTGTTTATCAGGGTAATATTAGACGTCACCAGCTGCGCCATATCTTTATCCCCGGTACTGATGAGCACCGGTCTCCCCTGTTTATCTGCATCCCGCGCCAGCGTACCGATAACATCATCCGCTTCAACCCCGGAAATCACCAACACTGGCCACCCCATTGCCTTGACCATCTGATGAAGTGGTTCTATTTGCGCACGCAAATCATCAGGCATCGGTGGCCGATGAGATTTATAGTCCTCAAATAGTTCATCACGAAATGTTTTACCTTTGGCGTCAAATACTACTGCAGCATGGCTCGGTTTGTACTGGAGCAACAGGCTTTTCAGCATGTTCAGAACACCGTACATTGCCCCCGTCGGTTCACCGGCACTGTTAGTCAGTGGAGGGAATGCGTGGTAAGCACGATAGAGATAAGAGGAACCGTCTACCAGAATCAGGGGGTTTTCTGCAATTTGCGCCATAAGTTGCGATTTCTTCTGTTGCTGTTGGAGATGGCTAAGCATGCCACATCGGGAAGAGAAATGTTGAACCGAAGCGCACGACAACGGTAAAAAATCCCGATTATCTAAGATGATCGCACTGATCTTTCTGTGGATAAGTTTGTGCGTAATTTTATTTTCAGATCTTAGAAGTTAACACACCCACAGACGATAGCCTGTAAAAACAATATAAATCAAATGGATATATAGTTAATTTAATGATCGACACTGTTGATGCTATTTTTATATTTTGTGGATATTAGTAATTTATATGACTTACCCCTCAACACGCTCAAGGCAAAAAAAACGCCGCAATTGCGGCGTTCTGTTATGTATCTGACGCTTACTTTGAAATCAGATACTTCACCACGTTGACATAATCAGCAACGAAGTTATTCATTGAACTGGTATCAAGACCGGCATTGTTTACCAGATATTTACCATTAACAAATACAGAAGGTACGCCGTTAATGTTGAAATCAGTTGCGGCTTTTTGCTGCTCACTCACCAGAGCCTTTACCGCAAAGCTATTCCAGGCCGCATCATACTCTTCTGAAGTGATACCAGATGCTTTAAGGAAGGCTGCTTTCAGAGAAGCCTGGTCGGTAATGGTCTGGGATTTCTGAATACCATCAAAAATAGGATCGACAACTTTACCTTCAACTCCTAACGCCATGGCTACAGCCCAGGCATGAGTTACCACAGGGGCAAAATCTCCGCCCAGGAAATCAACATGGTAGCGTGTCAGTTTAACACCTTGTGGCAGACCGTCTTCCAGGGCCTGGTTAATCCGGTATGTACGCTCAAAATCATAGCAGTGCGGACAGAAGAAGGAGAAGAATTCTACGACTTTAGGTGCGCCCGGGATGGCTTTATCCAGGGTAGTATACTGTTTTCCATCGGAGAACGTTGCTGCTGAAACACTGAATGCCAGCATGAAACCAACTAACGCGAGCCAGATCTTTTTCATTTTTTAAACTACTCCAGGTAACATCATCAAAATTGAGGAGATAAAGGCGGTATCGGCTGATGGAGGGTTTTCTCCTGTTCGGAAAAAATAACCACCTGACGACGCCAAAAATCCTCATCGGTAATCCAGGGAAAGGCCAACGGAAACGCAGGATCTTGCCAACGTTTCAGAATCCACGATAAATAATAAACCATGCGCATCGCACGTAAAGGTTCGATCAGTATCAATTCGTTAACATCAAAGTTGCTGAATTCGGAATAAGCTTCCAGCAATATATCCCACTGGATGCGTTGTTCCTGCAAATCACCGTTCACCAGCATCCATAAATCCTGCACAGCCGGCCCGTTACGGGCATCATCCAGATCAACAAAAAAAGGGCCATCACGCCACAGGATATTTCCCGGATGGCAGTCACCGTGCAGTCGTAAAGATTGCCAGTCATCACTCCAGACCTGCTGTAAGGTGACGCCCAGATTATCCAGCGCTGTCAGTAAATTACTTTTAACGGCAGGGGGAATTAACGATGAGCCCGCAATAATTTCCCGCGGTTCAGTGAAATACTCTGTCAGACCGAGAGTTGGTCGATGGGCAAACAGAGCTTTTTTACCGGTCTGGTGTAAACGCCCGAGGTATCGACCCACAGCTTCCAGCTGATCGTAATTATCAGTTTCATATTGACGGCCACCTAAACTGGGGAATACTGCAAACCAGAATCCCTCCGAATGATGTAAGGTACGCCCCTGTAATACCAGCGGAGCAGCTACCGGCACTTCATCGGTAGCCAGTTCAGCGGTGAACTGGTGTTCTTCCAGTAACTGTAACTCTGACCAGCGTTGCGGGCGATAAAACTTGGCCACATAACGTCGCTTATCTTCATCACTAAACTGCCAGACCCGGTTTTCATAACTGTTCAGTGCAGTTAGCCCTGAATCAACACGAATCCCGGTATCCCATAGCACATCCAGTATCTTCTCCGGATTGAGCGTTTTAAAATTAAAAGCTGCATCGCTCATAGATAGCCATATCGTTGTCTTCGTTACTGTGCCAAGAATAGCATTATATTGTGGTTTTAGTCTTTAATTACCCCTCTGGCTTTCAGAATCGCCGTTTTAAAATCATCTTCATAATCTTTTTTCAGACCAGGAATCACTGATTGTTTGTCAGAGCCGCGCAACTTCAGGTGATAAATGAGAACATCATCCGGAAGTGATGCAAGTTCACCGCTAAAACCGCTTTCCCGGGCCAGTTGCTGTAAAAACTGCAACAGATTAAGGTCAGATTGCTGCTGCCACGCGGGTAACAATAGTTCCAGCAATTCAGTCAGACGTTTATCTTGCATAAGTAAACTCCCTGTAGGGTTATAATTAACCAGTAAAATATCAGGGTTATGACCACAATAAAAGAGAGGTTATATGAAGGATATTACCGGCGTTATTCTTGCTGGCGGAGCCGGACGGCGAATGGAAGGAAAAGATAAAGGTCTGGTGATGTTTCATCATCAACCTCTGTTTATGCACGTCGCCAGACGCTTTGCGCCTCAGGTCAGCAGATTACTGATCAGTGCTAATCGTAACCATGATATTTATCAGCAATATGGTTACAGTACATTCAGTGACAGTCTGTCGGATTTTCAGGGCCCCCTGGCCGGAATATTAAGCGGTCTTTTAGTTTCCTCCAGCGACTGGGTAGCATTTGCCTCCTGCGATGCTCCGTTTGCACCTGAAAATTTTGTTGACCAGCTCTGGAAAAATAAACAGGAGGATCGGGCTTGCTGGATTCAAACCCGTCACCGCGACCATCCGGTTTTTTGCCTGATAAACCGGCAATTAATCCCCGAATTGAAAAGTTATTTATCCTCCGGTGAGAGAAGAGTCCTGACTTTCTTACAACAATATGGTCACCCGGTGATAAGTGATACTCCTGAATCTTCATTTATTAATATGAACACCAGCGAAGATCTCAGGGATTATGAGGAGCAGAAATGACAGTACCGGTACTCGGGATTGTTGCGACCAGCGGCACTGGAAAGACAACGCTGTTGAAACAGATAATACCTCTGCTAAAACAACACGGTATCAGACCGGGGCTTATCAAACATACCCATCATCAGATGGATATTGATATCCCCGGTAAGGATAGCTATGAATTGCGCAAAGCAGGTGCAGATCAGGTCATTGTTGCCAGCCAGCAACGTTGGGCTCTGGTTCATGAAACACCAGACAGTCCACCTCCGGATTTGCAGGCCCTTGCTTTAAGAATGACTCAGAATAGCCTGGATATCATTCTTGTCGAAGGGTTCAAACAGGAACCTATCCCAAGAATTATGCTGTGGCGTAGTGGGTACGGAGAGATTCCTGATTTTCGGTCTGAACAGAATGTTATTGCTATTGCCAGTGATCACTCTTTCACCCCAGGTGATATTCCCTGGCTGGACATTAATGAGCCGGCAATGGTTGCAGAATTTATCCGGAACTGGCTGGAAGCGCGTGAGTAATAACCAGTGGCCCTGCAGCCACTGGTGTTGATACCTGTAAAAGCAAAAAGGCCATCCTGACGGATGGCCTTTTTGTCTTATTGGATGCCTGGCAGTTCCCTACTCTCGCATGGGGAGACCCCACACTACCATCGGCGCTACGGCGTTTCACTTCTGAGTTCGGCATGGGGTCAGGTGGGACCAC
>Ga0157363_1000050_pt1 | contig 93532 bp, 76 predicted proteins | sample AttsexASBM1_FD_111477 | JGI IMG/M metagenome (GOLD analysis project Ga0157363, IMG submission 111477) | Fungus gardens microbial communities from leaf cutter ant in Ribeirão Preto, State of São Paulo, Brazil - Atta sexdens ASBM1 | ecosystem: Host-associated > Fungi > Mycelium > Unclassified ...
CGCTGAACGCGGATCGAAAATCATTTCGGTCAACGGTGCGGCCGCGCGCTGTGCCTGTGAAGGCGACATCCTGATTATCTGCTCGTATGTCCAGGTCGATGATGCAGAAGCGCGCCAGTGGCAACCTAAAGTGGCCTACTTTGAAGGTGATAACCAGATGAAGCGTCTGGCGAAAGCGCTGCCGGTGCAGCTGGCCTGAGTCTGGTCGCATAAAAAAAGCAGCGCTAACGCTGCTTTTTTTTCGCCGGTATCAGGTCCGCAATCCGCGGCCCCGCTGAATCAGAAAATACACGGCGATATAAAACACCACGATAAAGGCAATCAGTACCGACATGGTCAAGGTCAGAGGAACATCGTGAATGCCCAGAAAGCCAAAGCGGAAACCGCTGATCATATAAACCACCGGATTAAGTTTTGATACTGCCTGCCAGAAGGGCGGTAACAGCGTCAGCGAATAAAACACGCCGCCCAGATACGTTAGCGGTGTCAGCACAAACGTGGGGATCAGGCTGATATCGTCAAACGTGCGGGCAAACACCGCGTTAATCAGTCCCGCCAGCGAGAACAGTACCGCGGTTAGCAGCAGCGTAATGGCCACCATCAGCCATGAATGCACATGAAACGGCACAAAGAACAGCGAAACGGCGGTCACCAGCACACCGACACAGATCCCGCGCGCAACGCCGCCGCCGACATAGCCAGCAATAATAATGTGCGTCGGTACCGGCGCCACCAGCAACTCTTCAATATTGCGCTGAAACTTGGCGCTAAAGAACGACGACGCCACGTTGGCATAGGCATTGGTGATCACCGACATCATAATGAGCCCTGGCACAATGAACTGCATATAGCTGAAGCCGTTCATATCGCCGATGCGCGCACCGATGAGGTTACCGAAGATGATAAAATACAGCGTCATGGTGATCACGGGCGGCACCAGCGTCTGGATCCAGATGCGGGCGAACCGGTTCACCTCTTTGGCCCAGATGCTTTTTAACGCCACCCAGTACAAATGTGTCATGCTTTTGCTCCTGTTTTTCCTTGCGTCAGGCCGACGAACAGCTCTTCCAGACGATTCGCTTTATTGCGCATACTGAGAACCTGAACGCCCTGTGCGCTGAGCTGGCTAAACACGCTGTTCAGCCCCTGCTCGCGCAGGACTTCAACTTCGAGCGTCGAGGTATCCACTAACCGGTACTGGAAACCTTCCAGCGACGGTAACGGGCTGCGCGGGGCCAGATCCAGAATGAAGGTTTCGGATTTGAGCTTCGACAGCAGGGATTTCATTGAGGTGTTTTCAACCAGTTCACCATTTTGAATAATGCCGATATTGCGGCACAGCATTTCCGCTTCTTCAAGATAGTGAGTCGTCAAAATGATGGTCGTCCCCTGCGCATTCAAATCTTTCAGGAAAACCCACATCGACCGACGCAGTTCAATATCCACCCCGGCGGTAGGTTCATCCAGAATCAACAGTTTGGGCGCGTGCATCAGAGCACGGGCGATCATCAGACGGCGCTTCATCCCGCCAGACAACATGCGCGCCCTTTCGTGACGTTTCTCCCACAGGTCGAGCTGTTTAAGGTACTTTTCGGCCCGCTGAAGGGCCTTACGGCGCTCAACACCATAGTAACCGGCCTGGTTCACCACGATCTGCATGACCGTCTCGAACGGGTTGAAATTGAACTCCTGCGGCACCAGGCCCAGCTGGCGTTTGGCATTGACGACATCTTTTTCCAGATCGTAACCAAAGACGCGGACGCTGCCTTCCGACTTATTCACCAGCGAACTGATAATCCCGATGGTGGTCGATTTGCCCGCGCCGTTGGGTCCCAGTAGCGCATAAAAATCACCGGCTTCGACGTTAAGATCGATGCCCTTGAGCGCCTGTACGCCGCCGGGATAGGTCTTGGTCAGCCGGGAAAGTTCCAGTGCATAGGTCATTCTGAATACATACCCTGTTTTATGGCATTGTAATGCCGTTTGAATTTAGGAAGCCTTCGCCTATAGTACGCGCACGCAAATGCGCAGTAACAGGTTGCTTAACGCCATGACAGACATTGATACCCTGATCAGTAATAACCGCGAGTGGTCCAGATTACTGGTCAAAGAAGATCCTGGTTTTTTTGAGCGACTGGCTCAGGCGCAAAAACCACGTTTCCTTTGGATTGGCTGTTCAGACAGTCGCGTCCCCGCAGAACGTCTGACCGGTCTTGAGCCAGGTGAACTGTTTGTCCACCGTAACGTTGCCAACCTGGTTATCCATACCGATCTTAACTGCCTTTCTGTGGTGCAGTACGCGGTTGAAGTGCTGGAAGTTGAACACATCATCGTGTGCGGCCACTATGGCTGCGGTGGCGTGCAGGCTGCAATGGATAACCCGGAGTTAGGGCTCATTGATAACTGGCTGCTGCACATTCGCGATCTCTGGTACAAGCATAGCGTGTTGCTGGGTGAACTGCCGCCCGATAAACGTCTGGATAAACTCTGCGAAATCAACGTTGTTGAGCAGGTCTACAATCTGGGGCATTCCACCATCTTGCAATCGGCCTGGAAGCGTGGACGTAAAGTCTCGCTACATGGCTGGGTCTACGGTATTCAGGATGGCTGCCTGCGTAACCTGAATGTTACCGCGAACAGCCGCGAAAACCTGGAGCAACGCTATCGTCACGGCATGGCTAACCTGTTAGTCAGTGGCGATTTTCACCGCCCCTGACGCACGCGCGCGACAAGCCTACACGAATCCAGAGGTCAGAGCCTTGGAAGAATGTGCGGTCACTCGCCTGAGGATTCGAGGGGAACCACTTTGCCAATGTAAGGCAGATGGCGATAACGCTGCGCATAATCGATGCCAAAGCCCACCACGAATTCATCAGGGATAGCAAAGCCCACGAATTCAACCTGAACGTCGACTTCACGGCGTTCAGGCTTATCCAGCAGCGTACAGATGGCCAGAGATTTTGGCTCCCGCAGACGCAGGATTTCCCGCACTTTGCTGAGCGTATTGCCTGAGTCAATGATGTCTTCAACGATTAACACGTCTTTACCGCGGATATCCTCATCCAGATCTTTGAGGATTTTGACATCGCGACTGCTGGACATCCCGCTGCCGTAACTGGAGGCGGTCATAAAATCCACTTCGTGCGGAACGTCAATCACGCGGCATAAATCCGCCATAAACATAAATGAGCCACGAAGTAGCCCTACCAGCACCATATCGCTGCCGCTGTCGCGGTAGTGGTCGGTAATTTCTTTGCCCAGTTCCGCGATGCGCGCGGCGATTGCCTGCTCAGGGATCATTACGTCAACAGTGTGTTTCATTGCCTTCAGCCCGGTCTCTCACAAAGCCACGCAGTCTACCATAACAGAAGTCCCTACTGACGCCGCGCAGAGAACGCAAACGTTTACGTGCACTAAAAATCTTCACCTGCGCGCAGGCAGTTGCACAAACAGCATTACCTTAGAACAACCCGGCATTTAGCCGCATTAATAGCTGCATGATACGATTTTATCGACATATCGTTATGCAGTTAGCGACCTTATTGGGAGATCTCAATGACTTCACCCTCAAGTAAAAAAACGCACGTTGGCGACCGCCCACTGCATCCCGAAACACAAATGCTGAACTACGGTTATGATCCGCGCCTGTCTGAAGGGGCCGTGAAACCGCCCGTCTTTTTGACCTCCACCTTTGTGTTTAACAGTGCAGAAGAAGGCCGCGATTTTTTTGATTATGTTTCCGGCCGCCGTCAGCCTCCCGATGGTAAAAGTGGCGGACTGGTGTATTCCCGCTTTAATCATCCCAACAGTGAGATTGTTGAGGACCGCCTCGCTCTCTACGAACAGGCAGAAAGTTGCGCGCTGTTTGCCTCCGGCATGGCGGCCATTTCGACGGCGTTGCTGACCTTTACGCGACCAGGGGAAGTGATTTTGCATTCCCAGCCCCTGTACGGCGGTACGGAAACACTGCTCAGTAAAACCCTGCACAACCTTGATATTCGTGCGGTGGGTTTCACTGACGGGCATGATGAAGCCAAAGTGCGCGAGGCCGCCCAGCGTGCAATGGCGCAGGGACGCGTCGCCATGATCCTGGTGGAAACGCCGGCAAACCCGACGAACAGCCTTGTGAATATCGCGCTGATGGCCCGTATTGCGGACGACATCGATCGTCAGCAGGGTTCACGCCCGGTCATCGCCTGTGATAACACCTTACTGGGGCCGATTTTTCAGCAACCGCTCACGTTGGGCGCGGATTTATCGCTGTATTCCCTGACAAAATACGTGGGCGGTCACTCTGACCTGATTGCGGGTGCGGTGATGGGAAACAAAACACTTATGTCGCCGATCCGCGCTCTGCGTAGCGCTATTGGCACTCAGCTTGATCCGCATTCAAGCTGGATGATTGGCCGTTCGCTGGAAACGCTGTCGCTGCGCATGGAAAAAGCCTGTCATAACGCTGAAACCGTCGCCGCCTTTTTACGTACACATCCTGATGTCGCCGCCCTGCACTGGTTACCGTATCTGGATGCAGACAGCCCGGCAGGCAGAACCTATCGGGAACAATGCACCGGGGCCGGTTCAACCTTCTCTTTTGACATTGTCGGCGGACAACCTGCAGCGTTTCGTTTCCTGAATGCCCTGACGCTGTTTAAACAGGCCGTCAGTCTGGGCGGGACAGAATCGCTTGCCAGCCATCCTGCCACCACCACCCATTCTGGCGTGCCGGATACAGTGCGTCAGCGCATCGGGATCACCGACGCGACGATACGCTTATCCATCGGTATCGAGAACGCCGGGGATCTGGTGGAGGATATCCGTCTGGCGCTGGCGCAGGCCTGATATCAGGTCACGGTGAAGCCCAGCATCATGCCGGTGTCTTCATGCTCCAGTAAATGGCAATGCGCCATATACGCATGATCGGCGGCGGCAAGGTGGTTGAAGCGCACCAGCACTTCGCTACGCCAGCCGTCGACATTGACCATGTCTTTCCAGCCCTGACGGTGTGGCGCAGGTGGCTTGCCATTTTCAGAAAGAATACGGAACTGGGTGCCGTGAATATGGAAAGGATGCAGCATGCTGTCGCCTTCACCGGAAATGGTCCATTTTTCAACGGTGCCCTGCTTCACATCAAAGGCTGGCCGCGTCATATCAAATGGCTGGCCATTGATTTTATTGCCATTGTGAAAATCGTAGGCAGTCGCGGCCATCCCGTCATGGTCCATCTTCTGATGATCCATTCCCTGGGAGGCGCTGTCGTGCTGCATCGCATGATCATTACCGCCCATAGCCATATCATGGTGCGCACCGTTCCCCATCGCTTTTGCGCCATAGCGTGCCATCAGCGCCTGCATACCTTGCTGATCCAGTTGGGGATCCATACTGAGTTGTAACCAGCGCGATGACAGACCGTCCGTTTTCGGTATGGCCGGTAATGTGGCTAGCTGATCCGGTAAAGTCGCGCTGGCCATGATCCGCAGCGGAATGATATTGACCAGCGGCAGGGGCCGATCGAAGGGAGCCAGCGTCATGCCCATTTGCGAAACAGGTAGCGTCACGATATCAAAAGCCTTGCCATCGGACGTATCGACCATGACTTCAAAGCGCTCGCCCGGCAGGAGCGGAAGGGCGTCGACTTTTACCGGCTCAGGCAGCAGACCGCCGTCACTTGCAATCACATACAGTGGGCGTTTATCGCTGGCAGTCAGATGCAGCGAACGGGCATTGCAGCCATTAAGCAAACGCAGACGTAACCATCCACGCGGTACGGCATGCTGAGGATACTGCGCACCGTTGGTCAGCATCATGTCGCCGAACCAGCCCACTGCGGCCCGCATAATATCAAGCTCATAATCGATGCGGTCACCGGATGAGGTGAGCTGTTTGTCCTGAAAAATCAGTGGAACATCGTCGGTGCCCCATTGATTAGGCAGACGAAGCGTCCCTGACGGCTGATCCTCTAACACAATCATGCCGGCCAGCCCCTGGGCAACCTGATGACCCGTTTTGCCATGCAGATGAGGATGATACCAGCAGGTGGCGGCAGGCTGGTCCGGCGTAAACGTCACCTGACGCGTGGCGCCCGGCGCAATGATTCCCTGCGGTCCACCGTCCACCTCGCCGGGGATTTCCAGACCGTGCCAGTGCAGGGTCGTCGCTTCACGAAGCCGGTTATGAATATTGATGGTGGCCGCCTTGCCACGCTGGAGCCGAATTGCGGGCCCCAACAGGCTGCCATTGTAGCCCCAGGTGGGTACGTCTTTGCCCTGCCACTGGCTGATGCCCGGCATCGCCGTCAGGCTGTACTCTCCTTTCGCATCCGCGTCCAGCAGGGAAGGAACCGGCAGCAGTGGCCGACTGGCCGCCATCAGGGATCGGCTCCAGAGCGGCAGCGCCCCTGCAGCACCCAGTGCCGCGCTCAGTTTCAGAAAGTGACGACGTTGCATAATCCGCATCCTTGTAACGAAATGACCTCAAGCCTAAACCCTGCCCTTATGGCAAGGTCAAGCATCAGCAGGCAGAATGCCCCAAAAATCGTAAATTGATCGAAAATCTTTACACAACTGTGCTAACGTCTTTCAGACGACTATTACATGAGAATATCTATGAAGAAGAGCATCAGGATCCTGCTACTGGCAGGACTCTTCGGCTTCTCCTCCACCAGCTTTGCCCTGAGCGAATCCGAAGCAGAAGATCTTGCCGATCTGACTGCAGTATTCGTTTATCTCAAGAACGACTGTGGCTATCAGGATTTGCCCGATGCGCAGATCCGCAAGGCGTTGGTGTTTTTTGCCCAGCAAAACCGCTGGGATTTAAGCAATTACAACAACTACAACATGAAAGCCCTGGGTGAAGACAGTTACCGTGATTTAAGCGGTATCGCGATTGCCAACGACAAAAAATGTAAGTCGCTGGCCAGAGATTCTCTCAGCCTGCTTGCCTATGTAAAGTAGCGCCCCAGCCCGCTCTCCTGTCAGACATTTGACCGTGCAACGACTATCATAGTTAGCTATGATGTTTCGCCGATTTTTATGGCAATGTCACGAAGGAGAGCCCCATCATGGCCCAAAACGAGATGTGGTATGAAACACTTCATACCGGCTTTGGCCAGTATTTTACCGTCGATAAAGAGCTTTATCGTGATAAAACGGCCCACCAGGATTTAATCATCTTTGAAAATGCGGCGATGGGCCGCGTTATGGCGCTGGATGGCGTGGTGCAAACGACCGAACGTGATGAATTTATCTATCACGAAATGATGACGCATGTGCCGTTGCTGGCGCATGGTGCCGCCAAAAACGTACTGATTATTGGAGGGGGCGATGGCGCGATGTTGCGCGAAGTGTCCCGCCATACCGGCATTGAGAAAATCACCATGGTCGAGATCGACGCCGGCGTGGTGACCTTCTGTCGTCAGTATCTGCCGAACCACAGCGCCGGTGCGTACGACGATCCGCGTTTTAATCTTGTCATCGATGATGGTGTGAATTTCGTCAACCGCACCACCGAAAAGTTTGACGTTATCATCTCTGACTGTACCGATCCCATTGGGCCTGGCGAAAGCCTGTTTACGTCCGACTTTTATGCGGGCTGTAAAAATGCGCTGAATGAAAATGGGATCTTTGTTGCCCAGAACGGCGTTTGCTTCCTGCAGCAGGATGAAGCGGTTAACAGCCATCGTAAACTCAGCCATTACTTTGCCGATGTCAGTTTTTACCAGGCGGCCATCCCAACCTACTACGGCGGCATCATGACCTTTGCCTGGGCAAGCGATAATCCGGCCCTGCGCCAGCTTGATCCCGCCCTTCTGCAGGCGCGCTTTGCGGCCTCGGGCCTGAACTGCCGTTACTACACACCGGCGATCCACACGGGCAGCTTTGCTCTGCCACAATATCTGTTGAATGCTCTGTCAGAGACGCGCTGATCGATCATTTATAAGGGGGTGAATAAAATTGCAAAAGCTAAAACTGCATGGCTTCAATAATCTGACCAAAAGCCTGAGTTTTTGTATCTACGATATTTGCTATGCGAATACCGAAGCCGAGCGCGATGGTTATATTGCTTATATTGATGAGCAATACAATGCCAATCGCCTGACGGAAATTTTGACCGAAACCTGTTCGATTATTGGTGCGAATGTGCTGAACATTGCGCGCCAGGATTATGAGCCACAGGGTGCCAGCGTCACGATTTTGGTCAGTGAAGAACCTGTTGATCCTAAAGATATTGATACGTCTGAGCATCCCGGCCCGTTGCCTAATTCCGTGGTCGCGCATCTTGATAAAAGCCATATTTGTGTGCACACGTATCCGGAAAGCCATCCTGAAGGCGGCCTCTGTACCTTCCGTGCAGACATTGAGGTCTCAACCTGCGGCGTGATCTCACCGCTTAAGGCGCTCAATTACCTGATTCACCAGCTGGAATCTGACATTGTCACTGTGGATTACCGCGTACGGGGTTTTACACGTGATGTGAACGGCGTTAAACACTTTATCGACCATGAAATTAACTCCATCCAAAACTTCATGTCCGACGATATGAAGCGGATGTACGATATGGTTGATGTGAATGTTTACCAGGAAAACATCTTCCATACCAAGATGTTGCTGAAAGAATTCGATTTAAAACATTATCTCTTTAATACCCGCCCGGAAGATCTGACACCGCAGGAGCACAAACGCATTACTGACCTGCTGTGGAAAGAGATGCGTGAGATTTATTACGGTCGCAATATTCCGTCTGTGGGATTAAAAACCTACTAAGTTATGCCCCCTTTGCGGGGCATTCTCTCTTTCGTCTGCCTGTTATCTGTTACAGCCCGTTCAGGGCCACTTATTGCGCCCTGCGAACCAGGGTAGCCCCGGCTGCCTTTCTTTCGCGGCATGTCATCTTGCGATGGTGAGACTGGCAGACCCGTTACGACGTTCTTCCGTGAAATAAATCAGCCGCCCCCTGGGTTCTGTTGTGCAGACGCTATTTCTGAGATCGTCCCGCAACGCCTGTCAGTAACAGGCCACAGTGTGGCACTAACACAAACTCACCACAGTAATCCCTGCCATGCCGTTCTCCCTCATGAGAAAACATTAATTAAATTTACCATGAATACAATAAGGATAATAAAGTTTTATGACACTATAAAAAAGACCAGCCTCCCTTTCCTCGCCTGGATTTTATGAGGAAAATCACACTTTAACGGTCTATCAAGTCACTTAATTTTCCATGAAAACTAAGGTGATAGAGAAAAATCAGGATCATTTAATTTATAAACACCTTTAAATCAATAAGATGAAAGATTGCGGATTAAAAACAGCGATAAAACATAAAAATAACTTAATGATTACCATTTGCTGTGATATACATTAGAAAACTTTAATATTTGATGATGTTTTCTGGTGGGGAGAGTGATATGAGTCACGGTTATTCTGTAGTAAACATAAATGAACTTAACGTTTATGTGGAGTTAACAAAATGCAGTGTCCCGACCCGTAACAGGACCATCCTGATTAACGGTGCACTGGCAACCTCGTCTTCTTTCCGCAACTGGAAACGCTTCCTGGCGGATAAATCAGATGTCATTACGTTTGATCTTCCGTTCTCAGGCAAATCAAAACCCTTCAACGAACAGGGCTGCCATATCGTCACGCTTGATGATGAAGTCACGATTATTCGCGAGCTGATTTCAATTTATAAGCCCAATATTATTGCCTCAGCCTCCTGGGGCGGCGCATCGACTCTCAAGCTCTTGAATCACGGTGAAGAGGGCCTGGAACATGCCATCATCGCGTCCTATTCCTTTGAATTTAATGACCGTATGCGGACTTACGTGAAGCAAGCCAATCTGTTTTCAAAAGAGAAGAACTTTGTCGAGCTTGCGCATTTGATGAATGACGAAGTGGGTGCATATCTGCCGAATAAAATGAAGTTCTGCAACTTCAGGCATCTGACGTCGCTGGATGAGATTGAATACCGTCAGGGGCGTTTCCATCTTGAGCAGATTGCCACGCTGCGCAACCACGACTACAAAAACATTATTGATAACTCGGCCTGCCAGTTTCACTTTATCAACGGCGACCTGGATATTCATACGCCGCAAAAAAACATCGAAGAGATATGCGGCGAGTCGGATAAAACGCGCTTTTATCAAATCAGGGATGCGGGACATTTTCTGGATCTGGAAGGCAAGCGCAGCCGGGAAAGGACCGCTGCCGCCTTCAACACTATTTTTAGTCAGATTGGTGTCTGAGATGAAAGTGATTATTGGCGCACTGGGCTCAGCAGGCGATGTCTTTCCCTGTATTGAGATTGGCTCGCTGTTAAAAGAAAAGAATCATGATGTTTACCTGCTCGCTAACGACTATTTCAGATCTGAGGCAGTAGATCGCGGCCTGTCCTTTGTGGCGGTCGGCGACAAAGAGACTTATGTGAAAGCCGTCCAGGATCGGGCGTTATGGGACAAAAAGCACGCCCTGAAACGGATTTCACATTATATGGCGGAACAGCAGGAGGCGATGTTCGATGCCATGAGCGCTCTTGTCGAAGATGACGCCATCATCATTCACTCTTTATGGTGTTTTGCGGCGAAAGCCGTCAGCGAGAAATACCGGTTAAAGAAATATGCTATCAGCCTGACCAATTCAAATTTAAAATTGCAGCCCGGGCGTGTTATCCATGCGCTGGAAAAAAGCCTGCGTGTCAGTCTGAACTGGAAACTGGCTTTATTTCAACGGGCCCTGGTTTCGCCTGCACTCCAGCGTGCCATCGACACGCTGCGACGCGACCATAATCTGCCCGCCTCTCGCAATATTTACGCTGACTGGGTCAATAACGAACCGCAGTCGATTGTGTTATACGAACCCTGGTTTTATCAAAAGAAAGCGCGCGAGGGATTTTATGCCGGTTTTTTACTGAACAAGAGCCGGGCGTCGCTGGATGACGATCGTATTACCGATTTTATTGACTCCCGTACGGTGGTCTTTTTTACCAGTTGGGCCCTGGCTGAACAATCATCCGTGACACGCGTTTTACAGGACTTAAAAACAGAAGGACTGAAGTGCGTGCTTGTTACGCCAACCGCAGCCGCGTTAGCGGTAAACGATGATGTGATGACGCTGCCGCATCTCAATATTGCCCTGACTGAAACCTGCTTATTTGCCATTCATCATGGCGGTATTGGCACCACCGCGCAGTTGCTCAAGAACGGGGTGCCTCAGCTGATTTATCCTCGCGCATTTGATCAGTTTGAAAATGCCCGCGCCCTTGAACGACTGGCCTGCGGCCTCAAGGGAAAAGGGATCAGGGAAATCAGAAAAATGGCGGCACTTGCACGTCAGAAGAAACACAACTGCGACTTTTATGCTGTGCAACTGGCTAATCAAACCCACAGAGGTCTTGAGCTGGAACGCTTTCTGACCCGTTAAACGCGTCTTCAGGCCAGGCATCGGGGTGCATGCCTGGCCTGAAGGCATCAGACCTGAAACGCCGCGGTTAACATGCGCAGACTGCGCGCCTGTTCAGTTAAGGATTGCGATGCCGAAGCCGACTGCTCCACCAGCGCGGCATTGCTTTGTGTGACGCTGTCCATCTGCGTGACGGCAATGCTGACCTGCGAAACGCCCTGCATTTGTTCCACTGATGCCAGCGCCAGACCATCCATATACTGTGCCAGTGACGCGACTTCACTTGCCGCTTTAAGAATACTCTGGGCGGTATGATCGGCCGCCTGTACACCTTTCGCCACGCCGGTGACCGCTTCTTCAATCAGGTTACCGATTTCACGCGACGATGATGCGCTGCGCTGTGCCAGCGTACGGACTTCTGTTGCGACAACGGCAAAGCCACGACCGTGCTCACCCGCTCTTGCCGCTTCTACCGCCGCATTCAGCGCCAGAATGTTGGTCTGAAAAGCGATACTTTGAATAACCGCGGTAATCTCTTTCACTTTCGCCGCGCTCACCGAAATGCTGTGCATCGTGTGGCTCATTTCATTGACGGCTTTTTCGCTGGCGCGCGTCAGTGATTCCGTCTCCCGGGCCGAAGACGCTGTAGATTCAGCGACAGAGGTGTTATTGCGAACCGTCGCAGTAATTTGTTCCATGCTTGCCGCCGTCTGTTGCAATGCCGCAGCCTGCTCTTCCGTACGGGAGGACAGCTCGGTATTGCCCTGCGCAATTTCACTGGCCGCCAGTTCAACCGATGCCGCAGAATCTTTGATCTGGGTCACCAGGTTCCGCAAATGATTTTGCATGTTCGCCAGGGCCGTCAGCAGTTTTCCGGTTTCATCCTGACGGTTTACGGTAATCACAGAGGTCAGATCGCCCCGGGCAATGGTATCGGCCGTGTGCACCGCAATAGCCAGAGGACGAGAAATACTGCGGGAAATCAGCAGGCCCAGAATCAGGGAAATTCCCGCTGACAGTAGCAGTCCGGCCACCAGGATCACGCGCGTTTTGGTCCGCTCGCTAGTCAGTTCATCTTCACGCGATTTGAGTAATGATTTCTCCGTGACAATCATGGATTCAATCACGTTACGCATCGCATCCATTTGCACTTTACCTTCATCAGTCGCAAAGATGTCTAAAAAGTGTTGCTGGTCGAGGTTCCCCTGATTCAGACGCTCACGCGCCGCCATTACGTTACGGGCATAGCTTTCCAGCCAGTTCTTCTGTCTGCTTTCCAGATCGACTAAGCGTTGCTGCTGTACCGGATTGTCCTGCGTCAGCTGATGTGTACTTGCGGTGTAGTCGCTAAAGGCCTGTTTACCCTGATTAAAGGGTGCCAGCATTTGTGTCTGACCGCTAAGAGCATAACCCCGAAGGCCGGTTTCCATATTCAGCAGACTCTCGGTCACCTTATTCAGGCCTTCAACCACCTGATAGGTATGAACGTTAAGTTTGCTGGCCTGCGTGACGCGATTAAACCCCATATAAAACAGACTGCATACCACAATCATGACAAGCGTCATGGCACCAAACGCCATATAAAGGCGGGTTCTGATAGATGTATTGCTGAGCATAATATCTCCGCGAGTGTAAAGAGAATAATTAAATTCCATTAATTCACGAGAATAATGGCAAGGCACATTAATAAATCAGGCATATAAATTTAATGAAAAGCCTGACCACTCAACCGATCGGTGAGTGACGTAGAAGTGAACGCATCAATGTTAAGTTGATTATTAGCGCTCTCGCGGAAATTTCCACTGCGTTACAATTTAAATTAGCGTTAGCGGAAATAACGCGAAAACAGGGAGGAGGATAATCTCTGTTATCGCCCTGTTTTCACGGTGCCCGCCGCCATAAAAAACTGAAAAATCAAACAGATTTAGCATTCAAAAAGGACAGTGAAGCCTGTTTCGTTTTACCGAACAGTAAATTTGACTTAAGCGAGCAGTTGCATTCAGGTAACGAAATGTAACAGCACCCTTGGGGAGTACAGCATTACACATCGAACAGGGAGCGTAAGGATTTATTATATTTTAATAATGGAGAATATCGCGCCCTTTATTAAACAGGGCACAGCTATTCTCATCATTCCTCCAAATTTCCCCTGACTTATCCTGTCGAAACGCAATTCTGGCCTGCACATCTGCAGGCTCAGGTTTACGCATTCAGATACAGCTCCTCAATATAATGCAGCGCATCACAGAGCGTATCATCCGTCCCGAATCCCCCTGCTTTAGTGATAACGGGTAAATCATCGATGTCACTGTTTACGAAGGTGCCACACGGGATACAGGGCGCCACTTCGCCGTGGATACGGTAACCTTCTGCGCCGAGAGCATTCGCCACCGCGATCGCGATGTCGCCGCCCGTCAGGAACAGCCCACCCGTACGGGCACGATCCAGGATCGCTAAGGTGATATCCCCCATTCGCCGACTCAGCGTTTCGCCCAACGCCTCGCGACTCAATGCATATTTTCCGGTCAGCGCTGCAATCTGGTTACGGTCGTCCCCGTGGCTGCTGGTCTGCAGAACACAGTGCCTGTTCTGTGCAAGGATCTGGCACGCCTGCTCTACGATCTCTTTTTGCTCTTTCTCAGGTGCAAGCAGGGTTTCAACCGCGATTCTGACCACGTCAGCCCGCCCCAGACGTTGCGCCTGGGCTACCTGACGCCGGGTCATTTCACTCATCGAGCCCGCCACCACCAGAACCGGAAGCGGTTGATCGCTGTCCATATAGCTGTCGGTCGGAAGCGCGTTGGCCAGTCCCGCCGCCCCAACCAGCAAAGGGCGCGCAGCCATTGAGAAAGCAGCCCGGGCAATCAGGGCCAGATCGTTATCGCTTTCTGCATCAATAATGACGATGCTGGCGGGCTGTTGGCGCAGGTTTTCAAGCCGGTCTGCGAGGTCGCCACGCCTGACGTCGTCCAGCGTCATCTCCCTGACAGGCAGATCGGTCTGTAAGCCGATCAGCGTGCGGATACGCGAGGAGATAATCGGTGTGCGCGGATCGCTGGCAAACTCGGTTTCCAGCAGCGGGCGCTGGTGAACCCAGCATTCACCATTGCGCGTCATGCGCCCCGCAGACGGAATGGCTGCGGCGACAATCGCCAGCGTGGTTCCGCTGGCGGCCATAGCCGCAGCAATCTCTGCGCCGGGATTGCCACGAAAGGTAGAGTCGATTTTTTTATAGATCAGCACGCTGTTTTGCCCAGGGCGCACCCAGGGAGACAGCGCCTGTTTCACCGCAACCGCCGCCTGCTCAGCGCTGAGTGCCCGGCTGTCTGTGTTAATCACCAGCACATCAGCGCGACGTGAGGGCTTTTGCTGTGACGTCAGCATCACTTCCGTACGTGCCCCTTTTTTAGCCAGTTGCACGCCCGTATCATTCGCACCGGTAAAGTCGTCGGCAATAACGATCATTTTCATCGTGATTTTTCCGTAGATGAAGCGACAGCCCGTCGCTGATTACCTTTTGCCACCCAGGAAGGTCAGCATCGGCGTTAAAAGGGCGGTGACAATCACCGATGTCGCAATCAGCGGCGTTGCCGCGGCGACCACACAAGACAGGGCCGGATCGGCCTGCGCCAGCGCAGCCGGCGTGACGGCAGTTGTCCTGGCGGCGGCCCCTGCCGGGACCGTATGAAGACCGCCGTTGCTGTTGTCCATCGCCGCAATGACCGCAACGGATGACAATCCCCACCGGCCTTCAGGGCCAGACAACGTATCGACAGACAGACCCAGCGCGACAGCAGCAAGACACTTCGTCACGGTGATACCGCCGCCCGTAACCCGCGCCTGGGGCAGCGCTTTAACCGATCTCATGCATAACAAAAAAACACCGATAAGCGCAGGCACGTCCTCTTTAAACGGTGCCGTCGTAAAGCCCCCTGTCCCTGAGGCGTCGGGAGCCAGCGTGTTAGCGGCGGCCCCCAGCACCAAAGGGGTAATCATCATTCCGCCAGGCACTTTTTCGATTGTTTCCTTAATCTTCATACCACCACCTTAGTGATTAATTATAATCACTATGATGATATTAAATCACAAGGATAAAATATGCGGCGGGAATCTCAGATTAAAACGCTGATAATTGAGCATTATCAATCAATAAAGGAGGTAAATGGCGATCGGTGTGCAAGCTTTCAATCATTTGCCCGACATAAATCGCCGCCAGGCGGCAATCACGGCCAGGAAATCTTCCTTACCGCAGAAGCACAGGCTTTCTTCATCGTAGTAATTCATGCCCTCTTCCATCTCATCGCCTTCGAAATTCAATGTATTCGCGCGGACAATGACCTCTTCATAATCCATCCAGAGCGTATATTCGCGCCCGATGCGCTGCCACTGGCGCTCACTGCCTGTAAGTTTTTGGGCTTCGGCTTCAACCTCATCCAGCACGCTGGCGTCATGCCCGACTTCTTCATTAAACCAGTGGCCTAATGCTTCATGGCCCATCGACATGCGCACTTTTACCTTGCCCGTGATGTCGCGTAAAAATTCATACTCCATGATCTCATCTCTTTGTCAGTTACTCGCGCTGTTATACCGCTATTTTTATTGCCGTGCACCTGCTTAGCGCGCCTATCCAGATTCCCTGGACGCCCCTTTTCAGGCATAAAAAAAGAGGAGCGCCGGGGCGCTCCTCTCAAACAGAACGATCGTCACCTGTCAGACGGCAGTCTGGAAAATCACGCCGTCTGCTTTTTCCGTGTACTGACTCAACTGGTCAAAGTTGAGATAGCGATAGGTGTCAGTGGCTGTTTTATCAACCTGTGCCATGAACTGCTGATACTCATCTGGCGTAGGCAGTTTACCTAACAGCGATGAGACGGCAGCCAGCTCCGCAGAGGCCAGATAGACATTAGCACCTGTACCCAGACGGTTCGGGAAGTTACGGGTTGACGTCGAGACCACCGTTGCGCCGTCAGCCACACGTGCCTGGTTACCCATGCACAGTGAACAGCCCGGGATCTCAATACGCGCACCGCTCTTACCAAATACGCTGTAGTAACCTTCTTCTGTCAGCTGAGCCGCGTCCATTTTGGTCGGTGGTGCAACCCACAGACGGGTTGGTAACTGGCCTTTATGGCTGTCCAGCAACTTACCTGCCGCACGGAAGTGACCGATATTGGTCATGCACGAGCCGATAAAGACTTCATCAATCTTCTCGCCCTGCACATCAGACAGCAGACGCGCATCGTCCGGATCGTTTGGCGCACACAGAATCGGCTCTTTGATCTCAGCCAGATCGATGTCAATCACCGCGGCATATTCCGCATCGGCGTCGGCTTCAAGCAACTGTGGATCCGCCAGCCATTTCTCCATGCCTTCGATACGGCGCTCCAGCGTACGACGATCGCCGTAGCCTTCAGAGATCATCCATTTCAAGAGGACAATGTTAGAGGTCAGGTACTCTTTGATCGGCGCCTGATCCAGCTTAATGGTACAGCCCGCAGCAGAACGTTCTGCAGACGCATCGGTCAGTTCGAACGCCTGCTCCACTTTCAGATCGGGCAGACCTTCAATTTCAAGGATGCGGCCAGAGAAGATGTTCTTCTTGCCTTTCTTCTCGACGGTCAGCAGGCCCTGCTTAATGGCATACAGCGGAATGGCGTGAACCAGATCGCGCAGCGTAATGCCAGGCTGCATTTTACCTTTGAAACGTACCAGCACCGATTCCGGCATATCGAGCGGCATAACGCCCGTTGCCGCAGCAAAGGCGACCAGGCCCGAGCCTGCCGGGAACGAAATCCCGATAGGGAAACGCGTATGAGAATCGCCACCTGTTCCGACGGTATCCGGCAGCAGCATACGGTTCAGCCAGGAGTGAATAACCCCGTCACCCGGACGCAGAGAAACCCCGCCGCGGTTCATGATGAAGTCAGGTAACGTATGGTGCGTGTTCACATCCACCGGCTTAGGATAAGCCGCCGTGTGACAGAACGACTGCATGACCAGGTCAGCCGAGAAGCCCAGGCAGGCCAGGTCTTTCAGTTCGTCTCGGGTCATTGGACCGGTAGTATCCTGTGAGCCCACAGAGGTCATCTTAGGTTCGCAGTACGCACCAGGACGGATGCCGTCAACACCACAGGCACGGCCCACCATTTTCTGTGCCAGCGAGTAGCCACGTGTGCTTTCAGCCACGTCTTTCGCGATACGGAACACGGTACTGGCAGGCAGCCCCAGCGATTCGCGCGCTTTGGTCGTCAGGCCACGGCCAATGATCAGGGGAATACGACCACCAGCACGGACTTCATCGATCAGGACGTCGGTTTTCAGTTCAAAACTGGCCAGCAGGTCGCCGGTTTCGTGGTTGCGGACTTCACCTTTGAAGGGGTAGATATCAATGACATCGCCCATATTCAGGTTGTTCACATCCACTTCAATCGGCAGCGCGCCTGCATCTTCCATGGTGTTGAAGAAGATAGGGGCAATCTTGCCACCCAGCACAACGCCACCGCCTTTTTTGTTTGGCACGTTCGGAATGTCATCGCCCATAAACCACAGCACCGAGTTGGTCGCCGATTTACGTGATGAACCGGTGCCTACAACGTCACCGACGTAGGCCAGCGGAAAACCTTTGGCCTGCAGCGCTTCAATTTGTTTGATCGGTCCGATGTTGCCTGGCTCATCTGGCTCAATGCCTTCGCGGGCATTTTTCAGCATTGCCAGCGCATGCAGAGGGATATCAGGACGTGACCAGGCATCCGGTGCCGGAGACAGATCGTCTGTATTGGTTTCGCCAGTGACTTTGAAAACCGTTACGGTAATTTTTTCAGCCAGCTCTGGACGTGACAGATACCATTCGGCATCCGCCCATGACTGCATCACCTGTTTCGCATGCGCGTTGCCTGCTTTGGCTTTTTCTTCAACGTCGTAAAAGCTGTCAAACATCAGCAACGTGTGGGAAAGCGCTTTTGCCGCAATCGGCGCGAGTTTCGCATCATCTAATGCTTCAATCAGAGGATGGATGTTGTAACCGCCCTGCATGGTACCGAGCAGTTCAACGGCTTTTTCAGGAGATACCAGAGGAGAGGTTGTTTCGCCTTTGGCGACAGCAGCCAGGAAACCTGCTTTAACATACGCCGCTTCATCGACGCCGGGTGGTACGCGGTTGACCAACAAATCGGTCAAAAATTCTTCTTCACCCGCAGGTGGATTTTTTAGCAGTTCAACCAGCGCGGCCATCTGGGAAGCATCTAATGGCTTAGGTACGATCCCTTGGGCAGCACGCTCGGCAACGTGCTTACGGTATTCTTCTAGCACGACGTTCTCCTCGCTCTCATTGTATGGGTTTCCGGTGCACCCTGATGACAACGCATTCCATGAGTAGGGTAAGGTGCCCGGTTCCGCGTGGGGCAGCATAGCAGGATTTCAACAGCTTGTTAATCTGTTTACAAAAAAGCAACATTGCGGTTTTCTGCAGCAGAATGCGCTACCTGAACAGAGATAAACGAAAAAAACGCAGGGCTTAATGCCCTGCCGGTTAACCCAGTCATTTCGCTGTAAGCTTAACGATCGATCATGCCATATTCTGCATCCGCATAGCGTTCACCCCGCACGTTTTGCGGCGCAAAGAGCCTGTCCAGCGTGTCACTGTCCGCCCCTGTCAGGACGACATTCGCTGCGGCACAGTTTTCTTCCAGATGATGGACCTTGCTCGCTCCCGGAATCGGCACAATATCTTCCCCCTTCGCCATGACCCATGCCAGCGCCAGTTGTGCCGCAGTAATACCATAACTGTGTGCCATCTCAGTGAGCTGCGCGACTAACTTTTGGTTATGTTCCTGTGCCTGCTCCTGAAAACGGGGCAAACTGCGGCGGAAGTCATGCGGATCCAGCGCGTCCACGGACGTCAGTTTGCCCGTCAGGAAGCCCCGGCCCAACGGACTGTAAGGCACAAAACCGACATTCAGTTCACGACAGGTCGCCAGAATGTCCTGCTCGGGATCGCGGGTCCAGAGTGAGTATTCGCTTTGTAAGGCAGAAACGGGATGGACGGCACAGGCGCGCCGCAGCGTAGCAGATGAGACTTCAGACAACCCAATATAGCGGGCTTTTCCCTCTTTAATCAGATCCGCCATCGTGCCAATCACGTCTTCAATCGGTACGCTCGGATCAAAACGGTGCTGGTAAAGCAGATCGATATGATCGGTCCCCAAACGGGTTAACGATCCTTCGACTGCGCGGCGAATATGCTGAGGCTGGCTGTTAACGCCCGTCATCTTTTCCCAGCCCTGACCTTCGCCAGTAATCGCAAAACCAAATTTTGTGGCCACCGTGATATTGTCGCGGCGGCCTTTAAGGGCTTTAGCGATGAGCACCTCGTTGGTAAAGGGACCGTAGATTTCGGCGGTATCCAGAAAGTTGATGCCCAGTTCAAACGCGCGCGACAGCGTATTTAATGCCTGCTGCTCATCATGATTGCCATAGGCGAAGGTCATGCCCATACAGCCGAGTCCCAGTGCTGAAACGCGTAATCCCTGATTACCCAATTGACGTTGTTGCATGATGTTTTCCTCTTTGTTGCGGTGTTATTGTTATAATCCTCATCAATACCAACAACAATTGCGCTATTCTTGCCCATTCAGTGAGGAAAATTCATCAATGACACTTTCGCGGGCCACCCTGCAGGAACTGGAAATGTTCAGCGCCATTGCGCACCACCGGAGCTTCCGCAAAGCCGCACAGGCACGCAACGTGACGCCGTCTGCGCTGAGCCACGCCATGCGTCATTTCGAACAACGGCTAGGAGTGAGATTACTCAACCGCACGACGCGCAGTGTCTCACTGACCCAGGCTGGACAACATTTTCTGCAGCGCATTCAGCCTGCCTTACTCGATTTATCGCAGGCCGTGGATGAACTTAACGACTGGCGAGCCCGGCCTCACGGTACGCTGAAACTCAATATGCCCCGCTCTGCAGAAGCGCTGTTTTTTGACAGCCTGATCCTGCCATTCCTCCAGCGCTATCCGGACATTACGCTGGAAATTGACAGCAACGATGCGCTGGTGGATATCCTTGAAGCCGGTTTTGATGCAGGCATTCGCTACGGTGATGTGCTGGCGCAGGATATGATCGCCCTGCCCTTTGGCCCGGCAATGCGTACACTGGTTGTCGCAAGCCCGGCGTTTATCGAACGTCATGGTGCCCCGCAAACACCGGACGATCTGCTGCAGTTTCCCTGCATTGAGCGGCGTTTCCCGAGCGGGCAACGCTATCGCTGGGAATTCATGCACGCAGGGAAAAAGCGGGAAGTCGCCGTCAGTGGCTCTCTGGTGCTGGACAACAACGAACGAATATTGCAGGCCGCCCTTGCGGGAGCAGGGATTGCTTTTCTGCAGGAGGCCGTGGTCAGTGCCAGTCTGCGAAGTGGCTCACTCGTTGAGCTGTTAAGTCACTATACGGAGAATGCCGATGGCTTCTGGCTCTACTATCCTGGCAGGCGTTATGTCTCTGCACCATTACGTCATTTTATTGACTGGTTACGTGTTAATAATAACGAAGTGATCAACCATCAAAATTAACAGCAACATAAGAACCGAGAAATAATTATTTTAAAATAGTCATGAAAGAATCAGCATAAATAACATTTAAAATATAAAAGACAGAAATTTTTATTAATTAGCATTATGAAAAAATAAAAAACCAGGGGACAGTAAAATAATAAATGCGTAGACTGCGGTTGGGCGCCTGAAGCTTTCTGCTTTGGGTAAGAACCTGAGGTGGAAAGAGGAAGGAACCGCTCACATTAATCAGTCAACTAATGCGAGCGGAGGTCACTACCCTAACACCTCAACACTGTCAGGGTAGCCCCTCGCTCGATGAAAATCAAGAGAGGTGCCACCATGAAGTCGAAATACGGTTTACTTGTTATTAGCGGGTTAATTCTCTTAGGATTGAGTTTATCAAACCGAGGTTCATTATGTGAGCTTCGCCTCAGAATAATGAGTGCTGAACTTTCGGCTGTCTTGAATTACGAAACCAGGCAGTAAAACTTCGTTAGTGGCGGAGTTTACTCCGCCCTACATGCCAGTGTAAATGTGTTAGCGCAGGCGCCCTTTCCTTTATTGATTTTCTTATTCGATAATAATCAGCATAAAAAAACGGCCCCATAAGGGGCCGCTATGACTGTCCTGAGACTTATTTCTTCTTCGCTTTCGCGTTAGGCAGATCGGTGATGCTGCCTTCAAAGATTTCGGCCGCCAGTCCTACGGATTCATGCAGGGTTGGGTGCGCATGAATGGTCAGCGCAATATCTTCTGCGTCACAGCCCATTTCAATGGCCAGACCGATTTCACCCAGCAGTTCACCGCCGTTCGTTCCGACAATGGCACCACCGATAACACGATGGGTCTCTTTGTCGAAAATCAGTTTGGTGATGCCATCTGCACAGTCAGAAGCAATCGCACGGCCTGATGCCGCCCACGGGAATGTGGCGGTTTCATAGCTGATGCCTTTCTCTTTCGCTTCTTTCTCAGTCAGACCGACCCAGGCAACTTCTGGCTCAGTATAGGCAATGGAAGGAATCACTTTCGGATCGAAGTAGTGTTTCAGACCTGAAATGACTTCTGCCGCAACATGGCCTTCATGCACGCCTTTGTGTGCCAGCATTGGCTGACCTACAATGTCGCCGATCGCATAAATGTGTGGCACATTGGTGCGCATCTGCTTGTCAACGCGGATGAAGCCGCGATCGTCAACTTCGACTCCGGCTTTGTCAGCATCCAGGCCTTTACCGTTCGGTACACGACCAATCGCAACCAGAACCGCATCATAACGCTGAGCTTCGCCCGGCGCTTTTTTGCCTTCCATCGAAACATAGATACCGTCGTCCTTGGCTTCTACGGCGGTAACCTTGGTTTCCAGCATCAGGTTAAATTTCTTGCTGATACGTTTGGTAAAGACTTTAACCACGTCTTTATCGGCCGCCGGGATAACCTGGTCAAACATCTCGACCACGTCGATCTCTGAACCCAGCGCATGGTAAACGGTAGCCATTTCCAGACCGATGATTCCGCCACCCATAACCAGCAGACGCTTAGGCACTTCTTTCAGTTCCAGCGCGTCAGTGGAATCCCATACACGAGGATCTTCATGAGGAATGAACGGCAGTTCGATAGGACGTGAACCTGCAGCGATAATGGCGTTATCGAAGTTAATAGTGGTTGCGCCACCTTCACCTTCGACCACCAGCGTATTGGCACCGGTAAATTTGCCCAGGCCATTAACCACTTTCACTTTACGCCCTTTCGCCATGCCAGACAGGCCACCGGTCAGTTGGTTAATCACCTTCTCTTTCCAGCTACGGATTTTGTTGATATCCGTTTGCGGCTGACCAAACACAATGCCGTGTTCTTCGAGCGCTTTCGCTTCTTCAATCACTTTAGCAACGTGCAGCAGCGCTTTAGACGGGATACAGCCTACGTTAAGACAGACACCACCGAGGGTGCTGTAGCGCTCAACCAGTACGGTTTCCAGACCTAAGTCAGCGCAACGAAAAGCTGCAGAGTAACCTGCAGGACCTGCCCCAAGTACCACGACCTGAGTTTTAATCTCTGTACTCATCATGACCTCTTATTGGATTTCCGGCGGGTCAGACGCTGAGCCTATCCCATTAGGCTAGTTAACTGGCCATATTGCGTCTGCTGCTGCAAACATTCCCCTATCGGATTTGCCTGCCGTGACTCAATCTGACTGCGCCAATTATGCCTAATGGAATAGGCTCATAATGTCCTTATTCCACCGGGACATGTTCACCGCAAGAGTTTACAGAATTGTTAATAAACTGCCAACAGCGGTGCCCTGAATGTTACAAAAAGGCCGGCATTTGCCGGCCTTTTGCGCTTTTTACATAACCAGACGACGAATGTCTGACAGCATATTGCCAATAATAGTAATGAAACGTGCACCATCCGCACCGTCGATAACGCGGTGATCGAAGGACAGAGAGATCGGCATCATCAGACGTGGTGCAAACTCTTTACCGTTCCATACAGGCTCCATTGCGGATTTGGACACGCCAAGGATGGCCACTTCCGGCGCGTTAACAATCGGCGCAAAGTGCGTGGTGCCCAGGCCGCCCAGGCTGGAGATGGTGAAACAACCGCCCTGCATATCGCCTGCGGTCAGTTTGCCATCGCGCGCCTTTTTAGAGACCGCCATCAGCTCACGAGACAGCTCGGTGATGCCCTTCTTGTTCACGTCTTTAAAGACCGGAACGACCAGACCATTTGGCGTATCGACCGCCACGCCGATGTTGATGTATTTTTTCAACGTCAGCTTCTGCGCGTCTTCAGACAGGGAGCTGTTGAAACGTGGCATCTGCTCAAGCGCTGCAGCGACAGCTTTCATGATGAAAACCACTGGCGTGTATTTCACGTCCAGTTTGCGCTTCTCGGCTTCGGCGTTCTGCTGCTTACGGAAAGCTTCCAGATCGGTAATATCGGTTTTATCAAAGTGGGTTACGTGTGGGATCATCACCCAGTTACGGCTCAGGTTGGCACCCGAGATTTTCTGGATACGGCCCAGTTCCACTTCTTCAACTTCACCGAACTTACTGAAGTCAACTTTCGGCCATGGCAGCATGCCCGGCAATCCGCCACCGCTGGCTGCGGCTGGCGCAGCCTCTGCGCGTTTCACTGCATCTTTCACGTAAGCCTGAACGTCTTCTTTCAGGATACGGCCTTTGCGTCCTGTGCCTTTCACCTTCGCCAGGTTAACGCCAAATTCACGCGCCAGGCGACGAATCACCGGCGTGGCGTGCACATAGGCTTCATTCTCAGCAAACTCGCCTTTGCTGTCTGCTTTTGGTGCAGGGGCAGCGGCAGGCTTAGATTCCGCCGCCGCAGGTGCAGGGGCCGACTCTTTCTTAGCCGCCGGTGCCGCGGCAGGGGCAGCGCCTTCCACTTCAAACACCATGATCAGCGAACCGGTGCTGACTTTATCGCCCGTCGCGACTTTCAGTTCTTTGACGGTGCCCGCGAACGGTGCCGGAACTTCCATCGACGCCTTATCGCCTTCCACTACAATCAGTGACTGCTCAGCCTCGACTTTATCGCCGACCTTCACCAGCACTTCGGTGACTTCAACTTCGTCGCCGCCGATGTCAGGTACGTTAACGTCTTTTGCCCCTGCGGCCGCAGCGGGTGCCGTCGCAGCCTCTTCTTTCACTTCTGGCTTCGCATCAGCAGCTGGTGCAGCACCCTCTGTTTCAAAGACCATGATGTGAGAGCCGGTATTCACTTTATCGCCGGTGGCGATTTTAATCGCTTTCACCACGCCCGCGAACGGTGCCGGGACTTCCATTGAGGCTTTGTCGCCTTCAACGACGATCAGCGATTGTTCAGCTTCAACTTTGTCGCCCACTTTCACCAGAATTTCGGTGACTTCGACTTCGTCACCACCGATATCCGGTACGTTAACGTCTTTGCTGGCGCTGGCAGACGCAGCGGCGGCAGGGGCGGCCTCGGCTTTTTTCTCTTGAGCTGGCGCCGGTGCCGCTTCAGCAGCACCTTCTGCGTCAAACATCATGATCAGCGAGCCGGTTTCCACTTTGTCACCGGTTGCGATTTTGATCTCTTTTACTACGCCGGCCTGCGGCGAAGGCACTTCCATAGAGGCTTTATCGCCTTCTACAGTGATCAGCGACTGCTCGGCTTCCACCTTATCGCCAACCTTGACCAGAATTTCGGTGACTTCAACTTCGTCTGACCCGATATCCGGTACCTTGATTTCAATAGCCATTACTCTGTTACCTCTTAAGCCAGACGCGGGTTAACTTTATCGGCATCGATCTTGAACTTCACGATCGCATCCGCCACGACTTTCTTATCGATTTCGCCACGTTTAGCCAGTTCACCCAGCGCGGCTACCACAACGTATGCTGCATCCACTTCAAAGTGGTGACGCAGATTTTCACGGCTGTCAGAGCGGCCAAAGCCGTCGGTGCCCAGCACACGGTAATCGCTTGAAGGCACGTAGCTGCGAACCTGCTCAGCAAACAGCTTCATGTAGTCGGTTGATGCGACAGCGGGTGCTTCGTTCATCACCTGAGCGATGTAAGGCACACGCGGCGCTTCTGTCGGATGCAGCATGTTCCAGCGCTCACAATCCTGACCATCGCGGGCCAGTTCGGTGAACGAGGTGACGCTGTAAACGTCCGAACCGATGCCGTAATCAGCCGACAGGATCTGCGCGGCTTCACGCACATGGCGCAGGATAGAACCTGAACCCAACAGCTGAACTTTACCTTTGCTACCGTCTACGGTTTCCAGCTTGTAGATACCTTTACGGATACCTTCTTCGGCACCTTTCGGCATCGCTGGCATGTGGTAGTTTTCGTTCAGCGTAGTGATGTAGTAATAAATGTTTTCCTGCGCTTCACCGTACATGCGTACCAGACCGTCGTGCATGATGACAGCCACTTCGTAGGCATACGCCGGATCGTAGGAGATACAGTTTGGAATGGTCAGTGACTGAATATGGCTGTGACCATCTTCATGCTGCAGACCTTCACCATTTAGCGTAGTACGGCCTGAGGTACCGCCGACCAGGAAGCCGCGCGCCTGCTGGTCACCCGCCAGCCACATCAAATCACCAATGCGCTGGAAGCCAAACATCGAATAATAGATGTAGAACGGAATCATCGGCAGGTTGTTAGTGCTGTAAGAGGTCGCCGCCGCCAGCCAGGACGATCCTGCGCCCAGCTCGTTGATCCCTTCCTGCAGAATCTGACCTTTCTCGTCTTCTTTATAGTAAGCCACCTGCTCGCGGTCCTGCGGCGTGTACTGCTGACCGTTCGGGCTGTAGATACCAATCTGACGGAACAGGCCTTCCATACCAAAGGTACGGGCTTCATCGGCAAGAATCGGCACCAGACGATCTTTAATCGACTTGTTCTTCAGCATCACATTCAGCGCACGCACAAACGCGATGGTGGTAGAGATCTCTTTGTTCTGCTCTTCCAGCAGCGCACTGAACTCTTCCAGCGCCGGCATTTCCAGCTTTTCCGTGAAGTTAGGCTGACGTGAAGGCAGGTAACCGCCTAATTTCTCGCGCTGACCATGCAGGTAGTTGTACTCTTCGGAGCCTTTCTCAAAGGTGATGTAAGGCAGCGACTCAATTTTGTCGTCTTCGACCGGCACGTTGAAACGATCACGGATATAGCGTACGCCATCCATGTTCATCTTCTTCACCTGGTGCGCGATGTTCTTGCCTTCTGCGGTGTCACCCATACCGTAACCTTTGATGGTATGAGCCAGAATCAGAACCGGCTTGCCTTTGGTGTCCTGCGCTTTTTTCAGTGCCGCGTAAATTTTCTTCGGATCGTGACCACCACGGTTCAGTGACCAAATCTCATCGTCTGACCAGTCTTTCACCAGCGCAGCGGTTTCCGGATATTTACCGAAGAAGTGCTCACGCACGTAGGCACCATCACGCGATTTAAACGTCTGGTAGTCGCCGTCGACGGTTTCGTTCATCAGCTGGATCAGTTTACCGCTGGTGTCATTGCGCAGCAGTTCATCCCAACGACCGCCCCAGATAACCTTGATCACTTCCCAGCCAGCACCGGCAAAAATGCCTTCCAGCTCGTTGATGATCTTACCGTTACCGGTGACCGGTCCATCCAGACGCTGCAGGTTACAGTTGATGATAAAGACCAGGTTATCCAGTTTTTCACGGGTCGCGATAGTGATCGCACCTTTGGATTCTGGTTCATCCATCTCGCCGTCGCCCAGGAACGCGTAAACGGTCTGGCCAGAGGTGTCTTTCAGACCACGGTGTTCCAGGTACTTCAGGAACTTAGCCTGATAGATAGCGTTGAGTGGGCCCAGGCCCATTGAAACGGTCGGGAACTGCCAGAACTCCGGCATCAGTTTTGGATGCGGATAAGAAGACAGGCCTTTGCCATCGACTTCCTGACGGAAGTTATTCATCTGCTCTTCGGTCAGACGGCCTTCCAGGAAAGCACGGGCATAGATACCCGGAGAAATGTGGCCCTGGAAGTACACCAGATCGCCGCCATCTTTCTCACTGCGCGCGCGGAAGAAGTGGTTAAAACACACTTCATAGATAGTGGCAGAAGACTGGAAGGAGGACATGTGGCCGCCAAGCTCCAGATCTTTCTTCGATGCGCGCAACACCGACATGATGGCGTTCCAGCGGATAGCGGATCGGATACGACGTTCAAGTGAGGTGTTGCCCGGATATTCCGGTTCATCTTCAACGGCAATAGAGTTGATATAGTTACTGATAGCGGCAGCACCGCCAGCAACTTTCACACCGCCTTTACGGGCTGCACTCAGCACCTGATCAATCAGATACTGTGCACGTTCAACACCTTCTTCACGGATGACCGATTCGATCGCCTGTAGCCAGTCACGAGTTTCAATCGGATCCACGTCATTGTGTAAACGTTCTGACATGGGGGTATTCCTTATCTGTGTCTAATACGTTGAAAAATCGGGAGCCTGTTAACGTCAGGGAGACAGGCTCGTCGCACATGTCCGCACGATCTTTGCCGCGCGTTATTCCTTACGTTGCTGTAAACGACGTAGGGAGCGTTCTCGACGGCTCTGCTCCCGACTTCTGTCCAGCAAGATTTCCTCAATGAACGCCAGGTGACGGTGTGATGCCTCGCGTGCTTGTTCTGGCTCACGAGCCACAATCGCCTCAAAAATTCTGGCGCGGTGACCGCTCACTTTCGCCAGCATTTCCCGGCGAGAGTAGAGCAATTCAAAATTCTGTCGGACATTCTGTTCCAGCATAGGGCCCATTGATCGTAGCAAATGCAAAAGCACGACATTATGGGCCGCTTCTGTGACAGCGATCTGATACTTCATCACTGCGTCTGCTTCAGCGTCGAGATCGCCGCTGTCCTGCGCCTGTTGGATATGAAGATGACAGTCGCGAATACGCTGCAAATCTTCTTCTGTGCCACGCAGTGCCGCATAGTAAGCCGCAATGCCTTCTAAAGCGTGGCGCGTTTCCAGCAGATCAAACTGAGATTCCGGATGTTCGGCGAGTAGCTCTACGAGTGGATCGCTCATGCTCTGCCAGAGATGTTTTTGTACGAATGTTCCGCCGCCCTGACGGCGTAGTAACAATCCTTTCGCTTCTAATCGCTGGATTGCCTCACGGAGAGACGGACGTGAAACATCGAATTGTTTGGCGAGTTCGCGCTCGGGGAGCAACTTCTCTCCCGGCTGCAGCGTCCCTTCCATAATGAGGGATTCCAGTTGCTGCTCAATCGCATCGGAGAGTTTGGGTTGACGAATCTTGCTATAAGCCATCTTCCCTTCTTAAAGTATGCCGGTCAAACAAAGTAAATTGGTAATACCAATTCAAAAAAGGTGCCCGTAAAGTAACAAAGTATTCACCTTGTGTCTATACGGCATCTGTGACACTTCAGTGAAGGAATGCGGGATGCGCGCGTTAAATCCAGAGATAAAAGTGGAGAATCAGGCCATACCTGGACGTTAATTTTTTTTAACCTTTACCAAAAATTACACAGCATGTATGACTAAACCGATTTAGCCATCAGCGCCTGGTCAGCGCGGTTTGCTGCCGTTTTTCTCATCGGGGGTTAATAAGACGGCAGACCGTTTGATTCTTTTTAAGCCAACTCGTACCGGGGCTGGCGAAAGCAGGTGCAAAGCCCTGCGCTTATCACTATTCTGTTGGTCAGGTTACAGCTGGCGGCATTACGCAAGTCTGACACCTTAAAAACATCAGTCTTAAGTGTATTTAATTCTTTACAGTCAGCACATTCTGAAGCGAAGAATAACAACATCATGAGGTGTGTATGGAACAACAGCACGGTGAATCGCTGAAGCGCGGTTTAAAAAATCGCCATATACAGTTGATCGCCTTGGGCGGTGCAGTGGGAACCGGCCTGTTTCTGGGCAGCGCGTCGGTCATCAAATCCGCAGGTCCCGCCGTTATTTTAGGCTATGCGATTGCCGGGTTTATCGCCTTTCTTATCATGCGTCAGTTGGGTGAAATGGTGGTCGAGGAGCCCGTTGCCGGGAGCTTCAGCCACTTTGCCTATAAATACTGGGGAAATTTTGCCGGTTTCGCCTCTGGCTGGAACTACTGGGTGCTGTATGTGCTGGTCGCCATGGCGGAGCTGAGTGCCGTCGGTAAATACATTCAGTTCTGGGCGCCCGATTTTCCCACCTGGGCATCAGCCGCTATCTTCTTCGTGCTGATTAATGCCATTAACCTGACGAACGTTAAGGTGTTTGGTGAAATGGAGTTCTGGTTTGCCATTATTAAAGTTATCGCGGTGATTGCGATGATCCTGTTTGGCGGCTGGTTACTGTTCAGTGGTACCGGTGGGCCGCAGGCAACCGTGCGTAACCTGTGGGAACACGGCGGCTTTATGCCGAATGGCCTCGGTGGGCTGGTGATGGTTATGGCGATTATCATGTTCTCCTTTGGCGGTCTGGAGCTGGTCGGGATTACGGCGGCAGAAGCGGACAATCCTGAAACCACGATTCCAAAAGCCACCAACCAGGTGCTGTGGCGTATCCTGATTTTCTATATCGGCTCGCTGGCAGTGCTGCTGTCATTAATGCCGTGGACGCGCGTGACTGAAGATACCAGCCCCTTTGTGTTTATCTTCCACGAACTGGGCGATGCCATGGTTGCCAATGCACTGAACGTGGTGATCCTCACCGCCGCACTGTCGGTCTATAACAGCTGCGTTTACTGTAACAGCCGCATGTTGTTTGGTCTGGCACAGCAGGGGAATGCGCCAAAAGCGCTGCTGAACGTGGACCGCCGCGGTGTGCCCGTGATGAGTATTCTGGTGTCAGCCGTCGCCACTGCGCTGTGCGTGCTGCTGAACTTCCTGATGCCGGGTGAGGCGTTTGGTCTGCTGATGTCGCTGGTCGTGTCTGCGCTGGTCATCAACTGGGCGATGATTAGCCTGGCGCACCTGAAATTCCGTAAAAAGAAAAACCAGCAGGGCGTTACCACCCGTTTCAAAGCGGTACTGTACCCTCTGGGTAACTGGGTTTGCCTGATCTTCCTGGCTGGCATCCTGGTCCTGATGGCGATGACGCCAGGCATGGCCATTTCCGTATGGCTCATTCCTGTCTGGCTGATCATCCTGGCTATTGGCTATTTCATCAAGAATAAGACGCAAAAAGCCTGACGGCATTGCCAGCCCGCCGACAGAAAGCGGCGGGCTGGCAGTCGGTAAACCCGACCCTGCTCACACTTCTCCTTGCACGGCTGTTTTGTCCATCATCCCAACAATTTCGTGCCGCGTCGCCTGTGGATTAAACATTAATAATCCTTTTATGTTTAATTCCTCTGCAGGTTACAACAATGACAGATAACCCCCTCTCATTCAGAGAAAAGCTGGGCTATGGCATGGGTGATGCGGGGTGCAACATGATCGGTGGCGCTGTCATGCTGTTCCTCAGCTATTTCTATACCGACGTTTTTGGCTTAGCACCGGCCTTAGTGGGCGTGCTGTTACTCTCGGTGCGCATTCTTGATGCCATCACCGACCCGATAATGGGCGCGATAGCTGACCGTACCAAAAGCCGCTGGGGACGTTTCCGTCCCTGGTTACTGTGGGTGTCAGTGCCCTACGTTATATTCAGTGTACTGATGTTTACCACGCCAGACTGGAGCTATCCCAGCAAGGTCGTCTGGGCCTTTACCACCTACTTTTTCATGTCCCTGGCCTATACCGCCATTAATATCCCCTATTGCTCGCTGGGTGGCGTCATGACTAACGATCCCGGTGAGCGTGTCTCCTGCCAGTCGTACCGGTTTGTCATGGTCGGCATTGCCACCCTGATTCTGTCCCTGTCGTTGCTGCCGATGGCGGAATGGTTTGGCGGTGCGAACAAGGCGCGGGGTTATCAGATGGCGATGGCTGTGCTGGCCCTGGTGGGGCTGGCAATGTTTCTGTTCTGCTTCGCCACCGTGCGGGAACGTATTCAGCCTGCCGTCCCTACTCATGATGATCTGAAAAACGATTTGCGTGATGTGTGGAAGAACGATCAGTGGGTGCGCATCTTGCTGTTGACACTTTGCAATGTCTGCCCGGGTTTTATTCGTATGGCAGCAACCCTGTATTACGTGACCTGGGTCATGGGGCAAACGGCGCACTTTGCCACGCTGTTTATCAGCCTGGGCGTGGTTGGCATGATGCTGGGTAGCACGCTGGCAAAAGTCCTCACCGACCGCTGGTGTAAGTTGAAAGTCTTTTTCTGGACCAATATCGCCCTTGCCCTGTTCTCATGCGGCTTCTACTGGCTTGATCCCCACGCCACCGTGACAGTCGTTATCGCTTACTTTCTGCTTAATATCCTTCATCAAATTCCCTCCCCTTTACACTGGTCTTTGATGGCGGATGTGGACGATTACGGTGAATGGAAAACCGGTAAGCGTATTACCGGCATCAGCTTTTCAGGCAATCTGTTCTTTCTCAAGGTCGGACTGGCCGTCGCGGGGGCGATGGTCGGCTTTCTGCTCTCGGCTTACGGTTATGATGCGGGTGCGAAACAGCAATCGGCTCACGCGCTCAACGGCATTGTCCTGCTGTTTACCGTTATCCCCGGGGCTGGCTATTTGATTACCGCGGGCGTGGTGCGACTGATGAAAGTGGATCGCACATTAATGCAAACCATTCAACGCGATCTTGCCCTCCGCCAGATTCAGGCGCACGAAAAACACCCTACCGAGCTTCCGACTGGAGAGTTGAAATGAGCGAAAACTGGCCCAACCCCTTTATTGAACGGCGCGCCGATCCGTTTATCCTGCGCCACGGAGAACACTATTACTTTATTGCTTCCGTACCGGAATATGATCGTCTTGAGCTACGTCGTGCCAGCACGCTAACGGCCTTACGCACCGCGACACCGGTCGTGGTCTGGCGTAAACCCGATATTGGGCCGTTCAGTGAGCTGATCTGGGCACCGGAGTTGCATCGTATTGGAGAACACTGGGTTATCTATTTTGCCGCAGCGCCTTCGCGCGATATCAAAGATGGCTTGTTTCAGCACCGGATGTACGCGCTGGTGTGCAACGATGACGACCCGCTCAGTGGCCACTGGCAGCCCCCGCGCCAGGTGTTAAGTCATCTCGACAGTTTTGCGCTGGATGCCACCCACTTTGTTCACCAGGGGAAAAACTGGTACTTATGGGCGCAGAAAGATCCTGCAATTCCAGGGAATTCCAACCTCTATCTGGCTGAATTGCGTAATCCATGGACGCTCAAAGGCAAACCGGTGATGCTGAGCCGTCCGGAATATGAATGGGAGTGCGCGGGGTTTAGCGTCAACGAAGGCGCGGCAGCGATAGTGCATGGTGACTGGCTGTTTATTACCTATTCTGCCAGCGCAACGGATGAAAACTACTGCATGGGCCTGCTTTCCATTCCGCGTGATGCCGATCCGCTGAACGCGATGGCCTGGCAGAAATCAGCGCGTCCGGTCTTTGCAACCAGTTGGGAAAACCGCCAGTATGGACCGGGACACAGTTGTTTTACTCAGGATGAGGACGGGCGCGATCTGCTGGTCTATCACGCACGCAATTATACAGAAATTGAGGGCGATCCCCTTTGGGACGGTAATCGCCATACGCGTCTGAAATATTTTCACTGGCGTGAGGATGGCACACCCGACTTCGGGGTTCCCCCTGCCGACTACACCAACGTGCCGTAAATGGTCAGCAACGCCACAACCACCACCAGCACCAGCGAAATGCGCTTCGCCAGCGCCACGGCGACACGTGGCGTTGCGACCTTATCGCTGTGCGGATCGCGAGCCAGCGAAAACTGCGCCAGCGTGGTTAAAACCTGGTACTGCGAGTGGTGCCTGTCCGTCAGCGAGGCAAACCAGGCAGGCAAGGCTTTCTCACCGTGCCCCAGCAGCGCATAGGCAACGCCCGCCAGCCGCACCGGGAGCCAGTCAACCACATGCAGAATGCTGTCCACGCCAGACTGAGAGCGGGCCATGGGCGTGCAGTGTTTTGCCAGCCAGCTTTGCCAGGCGCGTAAAAACGCATACCCCACGAGCAACACCGGTCCCCAGGCACCGCCCACCACGAACCAAAACATCGGTGCCAGATAGAAACGGAAGTTAATCCAGATGAGCGCATTCTGAAGCTCACGAAGGAATTCGCGTTCGCTGCACTCAACAGGCACACCGTGGATCAGGGTTAACTCTGCCGCCATGGCCTGATGTGCCGCGGCGTCATCACGACTCGCCGCCTGCAAATACGTATGATAGTGCTGACGCACCACACCCGCTCCGATGCACAGTAACCCCACCACGATCCAGAACAGAAGCTGAGGAATACCAAACAAAATGCCTTTCAGGCTCCCGACCACCAGCGCGGTCAGGCCCATCGCGATAATCAGCATCAGCAGTGTGCGCATCACCGAAAAGTGCTGACGGCGACGAAACACAGGCTCCAGCCGGTGATCCAGTTGCCAGTGCTCCCCCAGCTTAAACAGCCGTTCCCAACCTAAAACCAGTAACAAGGTAAATAACGTCATAGTTACTCCAATTTTTGTTGCTGTAACCGCTGTTTAAAATCGTCCCAGTCAAACGCCGGGCCGGGATCGGTTTTCCGTCCCGGTGCAATATCACTGTGGCCGGTAATGCGCGCAGGCGTTAACGGATAATGGGCTAACAACGTCTGCGTGACCTGATGCAGAGCGGCGTATTGTGCCTCGGTATAAGGTTCAATATCCGTGCCCTCCAGTTCAATGCCAATTGAAAAGTCGTTGCAGTTTTCCCGCCCCTCAAACTGCGAGATGCCAGCGTGCCAGGCACGTTTATCAAAGGGGACATATTGCACGATTTCGCCATCACGTCGGATAAGGCAGTGCGCCGCAACGCGCAGATGAGCAATCTCAGCAAAGTAGGGATGCGCGTCGGCAGGCAGCGTGCCGGTGAACAGTTTATCAATCCACGGGCCGCCGAATTCGCCGGGCGGCAGGCTGATATTGTGAATGACCAGAAGGGATGGCGCTTCATTATGCGGCCGATCATTACAATGGGGGGACGGCACCTGTCGCACACCGGACAGCCAACCTTTTTCTACTTTCATGCTGGATTCTCTTCGCAGGACCGGTTTGAGAATAGCATGAATTTTAAGGGATTATTGCGTCAAAATGCGTTGCACTATCGGGCTGATAAACGCACATGTTAAGTATACTAAACAAAAAGTGACTAAGGACTGGTGCCTTCGCGCTATTCAGGCTATGGTAATCGCCTCTGTTACCTGACATTTACTGGAGCGGAACGCGTATGTCTGTGCGTCGCTATGATCCTGACAGTCGCCATCAGGCGCTGCTTGAACGTATTGAAAATGATATCCCCGAGGCCGTTGAACGCGCATTAAAGGAAGATCTCGGCGGTGAGACAGAGAGCGACCGCGACATTACCGCGCAGCTCCTGCCAGCCGACAGTCGGGCACATGCTCAGGTTATTACCCGTGAAGCCGGTGTTTTTTGTGGTAAACGCTGGGTCGAAGAGGTGTTTAACCAGCTAGGCGCGCACACCGCCCTGACATGGCATGTGGAAGATGGACAACATGTTATCCCGGATCAACCCCTGTTTGAGGTTGACGGGCCAGCCCGCCTGTTGCTGACGGCCGAACGCACCGCATTGAATTTTGTGCAAACCTTGTCCGGCGTCGCCACGGAAGTCAGCCGCTATGTCGCGCTGCTGGAAGGCACACAGACACAGCTTCTGGATACACGCAAAACATTGCCAGGCCTGCGAACAGCGCTGAAATACGCCGTGCTGTGCGGTGGCGGCAGTAATCATCGCCTCGGCCTGTCCGATGCGTTTCTGATTAAAGAAAACCATATTATTGCCAGCGGCTCAATTCGTCAGGCCGTCGAAAAAGCCTTTTGGCTTTATCCGGATGTCCCTGTGGAAGTCGAAGTTGAATCGCTGAAAGAGTTGGAAGAGGCACTGGCTGCGGCGGCCGACATCATCATGCTGGATAATTTTTCCCTTCAGGCGATGCGCGAGGCGGTGAAGATCACGGCTGGTCGTGCGCTACTGGAGGTGTCAGGCAACGTCACCGAAACGACGATTCGGGACATCGCCGAGACCGGTGTGGATTATGTCTCTGTCGGCGCGCTGACCAAGCATGTGCGTGCTCTGGATCTGTCGATGCGCTTTCAGGCGCAATAATCTCTGTTGCCGTGCCGCCGGCACGGCCTGTTTTGTGCACCAGCATCCAGTGACGTAGTCCTGTTCCTGTAACCCTCCAGATTTATTGCCTGCCCTTTTCCACTCTCCGGGTTTCCTGCTGTTATTACCCACAGCGTCTTCCTAGACTGCGGCCTTCTTACTCAGGAGGCAAATATGCACTATCAACAAGGATTCACGTTAGTTGAATTAATGATTGTGGTCGGCATCGTGGCGATCCTCAGCGCTATCGGGCTGCCTGCCTATCAAAATTATCTGCAGCGCGCCGCGCTGACCGACATGCTGCAAACCATGGTGCCCTTTAAGACGGCCGTTGAGCTTTGCGCGATTGAACGCGGCGGGCCTGAACAGTGTCAGGCCGGGCAACGCGGTATTCCGCAGGGCACAACATCACGTTACGTGTCGGCGATCACCGTGGTCAACGGCATGATTACCCTGACCGGGCAGGAGAGCCTGAATGGATTAAGCGTAGAAATGCTGCCCGTCTGGGACAGTAACGAAGGCACGCTCGTCTGGCAGCGTACCTGTACCAGCACTAACACCACGTTACGTGACAACTGTCAGGAACAATTCCGCTTTGACAGTCGTGGGGGCACAAATGAGTAAACCCGACGATGCGATAGCGCTGATCTGTCAGCGCTATCGCGCCATCATCCTCGACCACAACGCGACGCATTTACGTCTTGCTGTCGCTGAGCAGGTTCCGCCAGGACTGGCCGAAGCCCTGCAATTTACCAGCCCGTGTCAGATCGCTATTGAGTGCTGGCCGCAGGCCCGGCTCGAACAGGCTGAAGCGATGCATAGCCCCTTGTGTGCTAAAGAGGGTGCCGCCACAGAATCGGCAATCGATACCGCCAGCCAGCTTCTGCATCAGGCCGCACAGCGGCGGGCCTCAGACATCCATATTGAGCCTTATCAGCACAGCCTGCGTATTCGTCTGCGCATTGACGGCGTGTTGCATCCCCTGCCCCTGCAACGGGACATACAGCCAGCGGCTCTGCTGGCGCGGCTTAAAATTTTGGCCGGACTGGATATTGCCGAACGTCGTCTGCCACAGGACGGTCAGTTCAGCCATGAGATTGACGGTCAGGTCGCTTCCTTTCGGCTCTCAACGTTGCTGACGCAGGGCGGAGAGAAAGCCGTCGTACGTTTGCTGCAGCGGGAAGGCGCTACACTGTCCCTGGACTCGCTGGGCTTACCCGCGGCACCGCTGCGCCTGCTCAAGGCTGCGCTGGCACAGCCCCAGGGCCTGATTCTGGTCACGGGCCCAACCGGCAGTGGAAAAACGTTTACCCTTTACAGCGGACTGAGCGCGATTAATCAGCCCGGAAAGAACATTTGCAGTGTGGAAGATCCCATTGAGATCCCTTTGCCGGGCATCAATCAGACGCAAATTAATCCAAAGTATGGGCTCGATTTTAATCGCGTGTTACGCGCGCTGCTTCGCCAGGATCCGGATGTCATCATGATAGGCGAAATACGTGACGGCGAGACCGCTGAAATTGCCGTAAAAGCCGCGCAAACCGGTCATCTTGTCCTCTCGACTTTGCACACTAACTCAACGGCTGAAACGCTAACGCGCTTACGCCAGATGGGCATTCCTGGTTATTTACTGGGCTCAGCGTTGCGCCTGATTATTGCTCAGCGCCTGGTCAGACGCCTGTGCCCGCACTGTCGTGAACCTGCACAGGCCGTGGCACATCTCCCGGCGTCAGTCTGGCCAGGCACGTTACAAACCTGGCGGGCACCGGGTTGCGATCACTGCTTTTCGGGTTATTTTGGCCGTCTGGCTTTATTCGAAATCCTGCCCGTTACAGCCAAACTGCAAAATGCTATCGCCGCCGAAATGCCTCTGGAGGAGGTATTGGCGCTGGCAAAACAGCAAGGGATGCGCACGCTACAGGCTTCGGGGCTGGACGCTGTCAGCCGCGGCGAAACCTCTCTGGAGGAGATGCAGCGCGTTATTGGGCTCGAATCATGACGCACCTTTTTCTTTATCGCTGGTATGCCGTAGATACACAGGGCAGACTGCAAACGGGTTATCATCTGGCCCCCGACAGTGAGACGCTGTCTGACGACCTTTCGCGCCGGCACTTAGTGCCGGTGAGCGAGAAGCGGGAAAAAGTGATGCGACGACGTGACTGGCGGTCACAGCATAAAATTGATTTCATTCGCCAGCTCGCCACCCTGCTAAAGGCGGGCCTTCCTTTGTCGCAAAGCCTTGATCTGCTGGCATCAGGTCACCCGCATGCCGCCTGGCGGGCGTTGATGCAGGCCTTACAGCATCACGTCTTGCGTGGCGAGCCATTTTCGCAGGCATTACGCCAGTGGCCAGAGGTTTTTCCGCCACTTTTCGCTGCGCTAATGGCGGTCGGCGAGCTGACCGGTCAGTTGGATATCTGCTGCGAACAACTGGCGCAGCAACAAACACGCCAGCAGCATTTGCGCGCCAAGGTTCTGAAAGCCCTGCGTTATCCCCTGTTTATTCTGTTCGTGGCGTTGGCCGTCACCTGCGGTATGTTGCTGTTTGTCTTGCCGGAGTTTGTTTCCGTCTATGCCTCGTTTGACGCGCCTTTACCCGCCTTCACCGCCGCCGTTATCACCCTGTCCGACGCATTACAGGCGGGCGGATTGCCGCTAATCGGGGGCATTGCCCTGCTGGCGACGGGCTGGTACCACGCGCGGCGGCGCTCTGAAAACTGGCAGCGCTGTGAGCAACGCGCCCTGCTGCGTGTGCCGGTTATCGCCGGGCTATGGCAGGGTAGTCAACTGACGCAAATCTACAGTGTGTTGCAACTGACCCAGCAGGCAGGATTAACCCTGCTCCAGGGACTTGATGCGGCCTGTGTCACGTTGTCATCGCGGCTGTGGCAGGATGCCATCAGGGCTATTCAGCAGCACATTGCGCAAGGCAATCCTCTGCACCAGGCGTTGCACTCGCATCCCCTGTTTACGCCACTTTGTCGTCAGTTGATTCGTGTGGGCGAAGAGTCAGGCGCACTGGATGTGATGCTGGCGCGTCTGGCTGAATGGCATGAAAGAGAAACGCTGACGCGGGCCGATAATCTGGCCGCCTCGCTGGAACCCGTGATGATGGTGGTGATTGGCGGCATTGTCGGCACACTGGTGATCGCCATGTATCTGCCTGTGTTTGGGCTAGGTGAGGCCATGCAGTAAAGGTACTCCGTTCCTTTACTGCATGCTGAGCAGGCAGGGTTAACGGGAAAAGATGCGGTTTTCCTGCTCGGCCACCCGAATAAACGTGGTGCGCTTGGTTAACTCTTTTAGCCGCTCAGCTCCCACATAGGTGCAGGCAGAACGAAGCCCGCCGAGAATATCGCGAAGGGTTTCTTCTACCGGTCCACGCAAGGGGAGTTTCACTGTTTTCCCTTCTGCCGCACGATATTCCGCCACGCTTCCCGCATGACGTTTCATTGCGGATTCTGAGCTCATGCCGTAAAACAGCATAAACCGCTCGCCGTTTTCTTCTGTAATTCGGCCTTCGCACTCATCATGTGCCGCCAGCATGCCGCCCAGCATGACAAAATCCGCACCGCCACCAAACGCTTTGGCGATATCACCCGGCACAGCGCATCCGCCATCGCTGACAATTTGCCCACTCAGGCCGTGCGCCGCATCGGCGCACTCAATCACGGCTGAGAGCTGCGGATATCCCACGCCGGTTTTGACGCGCGTGGTGCAGACTGAGCCCGGTCCAATCCCCACCTTCACGATATCCGCTCCGGACAGGATTAACTCTTCGACCATTTCCCCCGTGACGACGTTACCCGCACAAATCGTTTTGCCCGGGAAGATCTCGCGCGCGCGCTTCAGGAAATCGACAAAGTGCTCAGAATAACCATTGGCAACGTCAATGCAGATGAACTGCAGGTCATCGCAAATGGCCATGACCGCAATAAGTTTGGTGAGATCGGCGTCTGAGGTGCCGGTAGATACCATCACATATTTCAGTACTGATGCCGGTACGCGTTGAACAAACGTCCGCCAGTCTTCCACACTGTAGTGTTTGTGTACGGCTGTTAATACATTGAAACTGGCCAGCGCCTCGGCCATTGAAAAAGTCCCCACCGTATCCATGTTGGCCGCGATAACAGGTACGCCGCGCCAGTCCAGGCCGGAGTGTTTGAACGTAAAGCTGCGATCCAGTTCGACCTGAGATCGGCTTTTCAGCGTGGAGCGCTTTGGACGAATCAGTACGTCTTTAAAGCCCAGTTTCAAATCTTCTTCAATGCGCATACATAATGTCCTGGTAAGAGGTTATTCATCGCCATGAAGGGCGTTATCACAAAGCCAGTCACCTCATGATACGCGCCATTTGCACCGCAACAAGAGTGCGAATTTCACTTTATTTACGCTACAATCCATCAGATTCGACGGCGTCTTTCTAACGAAATCGGACGCGCAACATGATCGTGTCGTAACGCTTTGGCTTACCTGTGACTGAACGACTAAGAGAGTGAGAGTGAGAGATACGCCCTACACGGTGGCGCTGACCGGTGGCATTGGCAGCGGCAAGAGCACTATTGCCGCGTACTTTGCTGCAGAAGGCGTGACGATCATTGACGCTGATGTCATTGCCCGCGAGGTCGTCGAGCCGGGCACGCCTGCTCTGCAGGCGATTGTTGCACGCTATGGTGACAGTATTCTGACCGATCAGGGAACACTGCAACGTGCGCGCTTAAGAGAGATTATTTTTGCGGCACCTGATGAAAAAAACTGGCTAAACGCGCTGCTTCATCCCCTGATTAACGCCCGCACACAGCAGCTTAAAGCGCAGGCGACCTCACCTTATGTCCTGTGGGTCGTGCCGTTGCTGGTTGAAAACCAGCTCCAGCATCAGGCCGATCGGGTTTTGGTTATCGACACCGATGAAGAAACACAGCTGAAACGTACGCTCGCACGCGACAACGTTTCTCCTGAGCAGGCTAAACGCATTCTTGCGGCACAGGCGACGCGCCAACAGCGCCTCGCCTGTGCCGATGATATTATTGATAACAGTGGCGCGCCTGAAAATGCGCTACCCCAGGTTGCCAGACTTCATCAGCGTTATCTGAAGCTTGCGGCAGCGAAACAGGATTAATCCATGAGTACAGTCGTTCTGTTTGAACATCCACTGAATGAAAAAATGCGCACCTGGCTGCGTGTCGAATTCCTGATCGATCAGTTGCATCAGGTTACGCCATTGGAAAATACCGCCACGGCACTGACTTTTTTTCGTCTGATCGGCGAACTGCTGGATATCTTTGAACGCGGCGACATGCGCACCGAGTTGCTGAAAGAGCTTGAGCGTCAGCAAACCAAACTGCGCGCGTGGGCGGATGTGCCCGGCGTCGATATGTCCGTGGTGGATGCATTGCGCGACAAACTAAAAGCACAATCTGTTCTGCTTAACAGTGCGCCGCGTATGGGGCAGCAACTGAGGGAAGATCGTCTGATTGCTCTGGTTCGTCAGCGGCTCAGTATTCCGGGCGGGTGCTGCAGTTTCGATCTGCCTGGTCTGCACATCTGGCTGCATCTGCCGCAGACAACACGTGATGCGCAGGTGACAAGCTGGATGGAAACCCTGATACCGCTGCACAGCACACTGGCCATGTTGCTCGATTTAATCCGTCAGTCGGGCACTTACCGTTTACAAACCAGTCTGAACGGTTTTTATCAGGATAATGCCGAAGGCGCCGATCTTCTGCGTCTGCAACTGGACATAGAGGACGCACTTTATCCTCAGGTATCCGGTCATAAGAGCCGTTTTGCGATACGTTTTATGCCACTGGACAGTGAGCGCGGTGAAGTCCCTGCGCGCCTCAACTTCCAACTGGCCTGTTGTTAGAGGTGAACATGCAGGAAGAAATTATGACCGTTAACTGTCCGCAGTGCGGTAAAACGGTTATCTGGGATGAACTGAGCCCGTGGCGGCCGTTTTGCAGCAAACGTTGTCAGTTAATTGACCTTGGCGAATGGGCTGCGGAAGAAAAGCGCATACCCAGCAGCGATGAGTTGAACGACAGTGACAACTGGAGTGAAGAAGAACGCTAAGTCACGCGGTGGGGCATAATGCCCCACCCTGTTACAGTTCGCCTGCCACCAGACGCGCTATCAGTTCATGATTTGCCGCCGGAAATTCTTCAGCGATCAGCGCCCGCTGTTCGACCCAACGCTGTGGCTGACCTTCTTTGCCCCAGGGTTCACCTTTCCAGCCTTCGACCAGGAAAAAATGCAGCGTCACACGCAGATCGTCATAGGTATGATCTTTGATGCCAATGGCGCGGGCATCAGTCACCTCAATGCCGGTCTCTTCGAGCAGTTCGCGCACTAAACCCTGCTCAGGGCTTTCACCCGCTTCAATTTTACCGCCGGGAAATTCCCACTTATTGGCCATGTAGGAGGAAGCCGCACGCTGGGCAAGAAAAATGTGTTTATCAGCATTGCGGATAATGCCGACGGCAACCTGCAGGTGCTTCATGAAGGTATCCTGAAGAGTAGGTGAATGAGCGCTGATTCTAAAACATGTTAAGCGGGTTGTTAACCGCGCCATCGTTCAGCGGACAAAAAGCCAAAAAAAGGAGCCAGAGGCTCCTTTTCAGTCAACACGTTATCAGGCCAGGCGACCATGACACTGTTTGTATTTCTTACCTGAACCGCATGGGCAAGGATCGTTACGTCCGACTTTACGCTCGCCGCCCTGCTGGGCAAGCGACTCGGCCGCCAGCACATCTTCGCTGACATGGCTGAGATGCTGCTGCTGCGCCAGACGCTCTGCCTCTTCGCGACGTTGCTGCTCCATCGCTTCCACTTCTTCTGGCATTCGCACCTGCACCTTGCTCAGTGTGCTGATTACTTCATACTTCAGCGTTTCAAGCATGGCGGCAAACATGGCAAACGATTCACGTTTATATTCCTGCTTCGGATCTTTCTGCGCGTAGCCACGTAAGTGGATGCCCTGACGCAGATAATCCATTGCCGCCAGGTGCTCTTTCCACAGGGAGTCCAGCGTTTGCAGCATCACGCCTTTCTCAAAGTTACGCATCATCTCCGCGCCCACGATCTCTTCTTTCGCCGCATAGCTATCGGCAGCGTGTTTCATAATGCGCTCACGCAGCGTCTCTTCATGCAGGTCCGGTTCTTTATCCAGCCATTCACTGATTGGCAGATCCAGATCGAAATCGTTACGCAGGCGCTCTTCCAGTCCCGGTACGTCCCACATTTCTTCCAGTGACTGCGGTGGAATGTAGCTGTCGATAATCGATTTATAGACGTCTTCGCGAATACTGTTGATGGTATCGGAGACATCAGAAACATCCAGCAGCTCATTACGCTGGCTATAGATCGCGCGGCGTTGGTCATTCGCCACATCATCGTATTCCAGCAGTTGCTTACGAATATCGAAGTTACGGCTTTCCACTTTACGCTGTGCGTTGGCAATGGCTTTGGTTACCCACGGGTGCTCAATGGCCTCGCCCGGTTTCATTCCCAGCTTGCGCATCATGTTAGAAACACGATCAGAGGCAAAAATACGCATCAGCGCATCTTCCATTGACAGGTAGAAACGTGAAGAACCCGCGTCCCCCTGACGACCCGCACGACCGCGCAGCTGGTTATCAATACGACGCGATTCATGGCGTTCCGTACCGACGATATGTAAACCACCTGACGCCAGCACGGCATCATGGCGAACCTGCCAGGCCGCTTTAATCGCCTCGATCTGCTCTTCAGTCGGATCCTGCAGCTCAGCGACTTCGGCATGCCAGCTACCGCCCAGCATAATATCGGTACCACGGCCCGCCATGTTGGTGGCGATGGTCACGGCACCCGGCTGACCAGCCTGAGCAACAATATCCGCTTCGCGGGCGTGGAATTTGGCGTTCAGAACATTGTGCTTAATACCTGCGCGTGTCAGCTCGTTTGATACAACTTCTGACTTCTCGATCGAAATCGTACCTACCAGTACCGGTTGCCCTTTCGCGGTACGTTCGCGAATATCCTCAATAATGGCATCGATCTTCTCTTTCTCTGTCATGTAGACCAGATCGGCCAGATCTTTACGCACCATCGGACGGTTGGTTGGCACAACGATGGTATCGAGCTTGTAGATGGAGCTGAACTCAAACGCTTCGGTATCAGCCGTACCCGTCATACCGGCAAGCTTTTCATAGAGGCGGAAGTAGTTCTGGAAGGTGATCGATGCCAGCGTCTGGTTTTCGTTCTGGATTTCAACGCCTTCTTTGGCTTCAACGGCCTGATGCAGACCATCAGACCAGCGACGTCCTTGCATGGTACGACCGGTATGCTCATCGACAATGATGACTTCGCCATCTTTAACGATGTAATCAACATCGCGCGTGAACAGCGCATGTGCACGCAGCGCAGCCGTCACGTGATGCATCAGCATGATATTCGTCGGTGAATAGAGGGATTCACCTTCCACCATAATGCCCTGGCTCACCAGCAGCTCTTCGACTTTCACCAGGCCGCGCTCGGTCATGTGCGCCTGACGCGCTTTCTCGTCAACCCAGAAATCGCCTTCACCCTGGAAGTGGTCAGAATCTTCTTTTTCCTGACGGATCAGGTGAGGAATGATTTTGTTCACTTTGGTATAGAGTTCAGAGCTGTCTTCTGCCGGACCTGAGATGATCAGTGGCGTTCGCGCTTCGTCAATGAGGATGGAGTCGACCTCATCCACCAGCGCATAGTGCAGTTTACGCTGTACGCGCTCTTCAGGGCTGAACGCCATGTTGTCGCGCAGATAGTCGAAGCCATATTCGTTGTTCGTACCGTAAGTGATGTCCGCTGCATAGGCTTCACGTTTGGCAACGGAAGGCAGACCTGACATGTTGATACCGACACTCAGACCAAGAAATTCAAACAACGGGCGGTTATTTTCCGCATCACGCTGGGCCAGGTAATCGTTGACGGTAACAACATGAACGCCTTTACCGGTCAGGGCATTCAGGTAGGCTGGCAGCGTTGCCGTAAGCGTTTTACCTTCACCGGTACGCATTTCAGCAATACAGCGGTTGTTGAGTACCATACCGCCAATCAGCTGGACATCAAAGTGACGCATGCCAAAGACGCGTTTACTGGCTTCACGCACGGTTGCAAAGGCTTCCGGAAGTAAACTCTCCAGCGACTCGCCTTTTTTCAGGCGCTCACGGAACAGTTCCGTTTTCGCTTTCAGTTCTTCATCAGAGAGCTTTTCAAAATCCGGTTCCATCTTATTGATGATATCAACGGTTTTACGCATGCGGCGCAAAGTACGATCATTGCTGCTACCAAAAACCTTGGTTAACATTTTGATTAACATAATAAATATATTCTCAATTCAGCCGAATCGTCGGACTGCGAAATCTAAAAGGGTGTAATGAAAGTGATTAGCAGAACAATGAAGCGGGGCCGGCACGGATACCGTGCACTTTGCCATGCCAGGCTGCTCGCGTCAGGGCAGGCGCGTCAGACACAGGCAGCAGAGACAAACCAAAGGCGTCGTATGTCTGTGCTGTCTGGGAGGTCAATAAGGCATGAAGTGAATCGATTAACGCCAGCTTTTGCGCGGCCAGCGGATGTACCTGCTTTTCCGCCTGAGACTGCGGCGTCAGCGTGAAAGAGAGGTGGCGGATAACCGTGCGAATGGCATGCTGGTGCCAGTAGTCAACCGTAAAACTGGGACGTCGCGAGGCTTCCTGAAGACGAATAAGATGATCGAAACGAACGGCATTGCCGATGAACAGGCTGCTGGCTGAGGATTCGGATCCGGTGTTAAGTTCCGCTGTTTGCGCACACGCCGGCAAGCCGAGACTGGCCGCCACCATTCCCAGCAGGAAATGAGGCCAGAAATAGCGTCTACCTATTTGTCGCCAGCGTAGAAGGATTCCGATCACAATTGTTCCATTGCGCATAACAATTTCATTATTCACTGCTGTTTTCAGCAGCATGCAGCCTGTAAAAGCGCCAGAGATAGTAACACTAATGTGGCGTGCCGACACCTGCGTTTAAAGCGACAACGGAAGAAATCGCACCTGATTGTGCAGCAATTCAGCAATTGTTTGCTTTAGCATGTGAAGAGTGTCGCAACACACAGAGAGCGAAGGCGGGGCAATAAAAAACGGCCGGCGCGACTGACCGGAGAGAGTGTCAGCGCAACCAGCCGTTTTTACGTTCTGATCAGGAATTAAGCCAGAACCAGATTTGGTGCTTTAAACGCCAGCGGCAATTCAGCTTCGTCTTCGAAGGTCGCCCATTCCCAGGCTTCCTGCTTAGCCAAAACGGCCTGCAGCAGTTTGTTGTTCAATGCATGGCCCGATTTGTACGCGGTAAACGCGCCGATAATGTTATGGCCACACATAAACAGATCGCCGATAGCGTCCAGCATTTTGTGACGGACAAACTCGTCTTCAAAACGCAGACCTTCTTCATTAAGCACGCGGAAATCATCAAGGCCTATCGCACAATCTAAACTACCGCCCAGGCACAGGCCTTTAGACTGCAGATATTCGATTTCATGCATGAAGCCAAAGGTGCGTGCACGGCTAATCTGACGAACAAACGCTTCGGCAGAGAATTTCATCTGGTAACGCTGAGAGCTGGCATCGATAGCCGGGTGTTTGAAATCAATAGTGAAATCAAGCGAAAAACCGTTATACGGTTTAATTTCCGCCCATTTATCACCATCTTCAACACGCACGGTTTGCTTAACGCGCACAAACTTCTTGGCGCTGCTGAGCTGCTCGATACCTGCATCCATCAGCAGATAGATAAAAGGCGCTGCGCTGCCATCCATAATCGGGATTTCAGGTGCATCGACTTCCACAATAATGTTGTCGATGCCCAGGCCCGCCAGTGCGGCATTTAAGTGTTCAACTGTCGAAATACGCACGCCTTCATCATTCACCAGGCAGGTACTCAGCATGGTGTCGCGCACGTATTTTGCATCAGCCGGAAAATCAACCGGGGGATTCAAGTCGGTGCGACGATAGATGACCCCGGTATTAGCCGGTGCAGGGCGCAACGTCAGGCTGACTTTCTTGCCGGTATGTAAACCGACACCTGTCGCCTGAACAATACGTTTTAATGTCCTTTGTTTGATCATCGTAATTATCTCGCAATATTACTTTCCGACCGCCAGTATACGTTACCAGCGGGCGAACACTTTAGCACAAAGAGCGGGAAAACCCAATTATAAGGTTATTCCTAGTCGGCCTGCTTACGCAAAAACGCCGGGATATCAAGGTAATCTGGCTCTTTGTTCGATTGCGCATTCTGATCGTTCACCACTTTCGCTGCAGGTTTCTGCTCCTGCGGCAGCGGCGACATACCGTGCTGCTGGTAACGGTGATCCATCACTGGCTGGCTGGCCGGTTTGTTGGTGACCAGCGTGATTTCAGGACGCTTGTCCATACCAATACCGGTTGCCACCACGGTGACGCGCAGTTCATCGTTCATTTCTGGATCCAGAGAGGTACCGATAACCACGGTGGCGTTGTCTGAGGCGAAGGCGCGGATGGTATTACCCACGGTTTCGAACTCATCCAGACGCAGGTCAAAGCCTGCCGTGATGTTGACCAGCACGCCACGCGCACCAGACAGGTCGATATCTTCCAGCAGTGGGCTGGAAATCGCCATTTCAGCAGCTTCTTCCGCACGATCTTCACCGCATGCCACGCCAGAGCCCATCATGGCATAACCCATTTCTGACATGACGGTACGCACGTCAGCAAAGTCGACGTTCATCAGGCCAGGGCGGGTAATCAGTTCAGCGATACCCTGCACTGCGCCTTTCAGCACGTCGTTGGCTGCGCCAAAAGCGTCGAGCAGCGAAATGCCGCGCCCAAGCACTTTTAACAGCTTGTCGTTAGGAATGGTGATCAGTGAATCGACGTGCTTAGACAGCTCTGCGATCCCCTGCTCGGCAAACGCCATGCGCTTCTTGCCTTCGAAGTTGAAAGGCTTGGTCACGACCGCAACGGTCAGAATACCTAAATCTTTCGCCACTTCAGCTACAACAGGCGCTGCACCGGTACCGGTACCGCCACCCATTCCCGCTGCGATGAACACCATGTCTGCCCCTTCCAGCGCAGAACGCAGTGCTTCGCGATCTTCCTCTGCAGAGTTACGGCCCACTTCCGGGTTCGCACCCGCACCCAGCCCTTTGGTAATGTTATTACCAATCTGGATGGTCTGGCCGACCGCTGTTTTACGCAACGCCTGGGCGTCGGTGTTAACAGCGAAGAATTCCACACCTTCGATACGCTCGCGTACCATGTGCTCTACGGCGTTGCCGCCGCCACCGCCGACGCCGATGACTTTAATCACCGCGTCATTGGTTAATTCCATAGGTTCAAACATGATTTCTCTCCGTTATGTGCCTGTCGCCTGGAGATCACAAAAGAAAACAGCATGATCCCCTTTTACAAAAATTAAAACTCTTTTTTTAACCAACTATTGATACGTTTAAACCAGTTGCCGACTGAAACCCGCTTTTCCGCCTCTGCGTCACCGTTCATGTGTGACTCTTTGCCGTAATGCAACAGCCCTACCGCCGTGGAATAGTAAGACTCCTGCGCGTAGTCCGTCAGGCCAGTAATGTTCAGCGGCTGTCCAATGCGCACCTGCGTATGGAATACGCGCTGCGCGCAGGCGGCCAGACCTTCAATCTGCGCCGCGCCGCCGGTTAATACAATCCCCGCAGCAAGATGATGTTTCACTCCCTGCTGGCGAAGCTGCTCTTGCAATTGCAAAATCTCGTCATTGACCAGATTTAAAAGTTCGGTGTAACGCGGCTCAATTACCTCAGCCAGCGTCTGGCGCTGTAAGCTCCGTGGCGGACGTCCGCCAACGCTCGGCACTTCAACGTTCTCATCTTTTCCAACAATCGATCCCAGCGCGCAACCATGCCGGACTTTAATCGCTTCCGCATCGGTAGGCGGCGTGCCAAAGGCGTACGCAATATCGCTGGTAACTACATTGCCCGCATAAGGAATGACCTTCGTGTGGCGCAGTGCACCGCCAGTATAGACGGCGATATCCATTGTGCCGCCCCCGATATCCACCACGCAAACGCCCAGTTCGCGTTCGTCTTCGGTCAGTACAGCAAAGCTGGACGCCAGACCGGCAAAAATCAGTTGGTCAACTTTGAGGCCACAACGTTCAACGGCTTTAACAATATTTTTCGCCATATCATTGTGACAGGTGATCAAATGGACTTTCGCCTGCATACGTACACCGGAAAGGCCGACCGGGTTCTTAATGCCTTCCTGGTAATCGATGGCATATTCCTGAGGAATAACGTGCAGAATGCGATGCTCGTCACGAACGCGCACAGACTTTGCCGTGTGCACCACATTCTCTACATCATCCTGAGTCACTTCCTCTTCTGAAATCGGAACCATCCCGATTTCGTTCTGGCAGCTGATATGTTTGCCCGATAATGCAAGGTAGACAGAGGAAATCTGGCAATCCGCCATTAACTCAGCCTGATCAATGGCGCGCTGTACGCATTTCACCACCGACTCAAGATCGTTAACGCCACCTTTATCCATACCGCGGGACGGACAACTGCCGACCCCAATAATATTGACCATACCATCGGGCAGAATTTCCCCAACCAGGGCGGCGACTTTCGCAGTGCCGATTTCGAGTCCAACTACCAGTTTTCTGTCCGTTGCCTTGATCATTGTTGTTTAGCCTGTGCCTGGTTTTGTTGCTGATTACTGTCCTGTGGCTCCATCACTATCGGTGTCCATCCAACGGAGGCGCCAGAGTCATAGCGTAAATCAACGGAGTTGATGCGCTTGTGTTCATTCTCGCCTTGTTGCTGCAACACCGGATAAAGCTCAATAAAACGATTCAGACGCTTCATGGTATCGGTACGGCCCAGTTCGATACGTACATCGTCACTGGTCACCAGCTGCCATGAACGTCGTGCCGTCATCGACGCCACCTTCAGGGTAAACTTCCTGGCTTTCAGCACATCATCCATACTGTGATAGCCCGCCAGGACCTCTTTTTCACTGCCTTCTGGCCCATACAACATGGGCAACGCTTCTTTGCCCATATGATTGGCCGGTACGCTAAATGACACGCCGTCGCTGTCCACCATATGCGCGTCGTTCCAGCGTGCCACCGGCGTGTACTCAACCAGATGAATCTTCAGTTCATCAGGCCACTGTTTGCGCACACTGACCTGTTTAATCCACGGCAACCGTTCAATCTGCTGCTGGATAATGTTCACATCCTGCGACATAAAGGTGCCGGGTGGCCCCAGGGATAAAATCGCCTGGCGGATGTCGTCGTGGGTGGTGTAATGCAACTCACCGGTGACCACCAGTTTCGACAGGGGTAAGCGGGATGCATCGTTCATCCACTTCAGCACCACTAATCCACCCGCAATCATTATGCCCATCACCATCAGCAGAAAGACGATGCCAAACAGCCGGGCACCGTTACTGCGGCCGGTGCGCGCCCGCTCCTGCGCCTCACGATTGCGTACATTCATCGCCGCCTGTGACATATCAGTCGGCCAGTTCCAGAATGCGTACGACCAGTTGAGAAAAGGTCAGTCCCGCCTGCTTTGCTGCCATCGGCACTAAGCTGTGGCTGGTCATGCCCGGGGAAGTATTGGCTTCCAGCAACTGAAAGCGGCCTTCACCATCGGTCATCACATCGACACGACCCCAACCCTGACATCCCAGCGCCTGCCAGGCAGACCACACCAGCTGTTGTAATTCTGCTTCACGCTCTGCACTCAGCCCTGCGGGACAGAAGTACTGAGTATCGTCAGAAATGTATTTAGCTTCATAGTCATAAAACTCGCTGGCAGTCTTTATTTTTATCGCTGGCAGAATCTGATCGCCCAGAATGCCCACGGTATATTCTTCACCACTCAGAAACGCCTCGATAAGTACGTTATCGTCGTGACGAAATGCCTCTTCCAGCGCGGCCATCAGATCACCCTGCTGATTAACCCGGCTGATGCCAACGCTGGATCCTTCACTGCTCGGTTTAACAAACAGAGGGAAGCCCAGTGCGGCAATCGCCGCCTCTGTCGCGGCGTCCAGACCCGACTGCATCTGTGCACGGGTCATCCAGACAAACTTACCTGCCGGCAGTCCCCTGCCCTGCCACAGTAATTTGGTACGCAGCTTATCCATGGTCACCGCCGACGCCATGACCCCGCTGCCGGTATAAGGCAGTTGCAGGAATTCAAGCACGGCCTGAAGCGTGCCGTCTTCGCCACCGCGACCATGCAGCGCGATAAAGACTTTGTCGAAGCCCTGCGCTTTCAGATCCAGTACAGACTGCTCGCGTGTATCAATACCGTGCGCATCAATGCCCGCTTCACGTAAACCGGCCAGTACGGCAGCCCCGGACATCAGGGAGACCTCGCGTTCGGCTGAGGTGCCACCCATCAAAACAGCCACTTTAGACATGACGGCCCTCCACTTTGCGCTCTGGCTGCAGTTTGCATTCCGCCAGTTTACGCGCCACTTTCCCGACGTTGCCTGCGCCCTGAACCAGAATCAGATCGTTACCTGATAATAACGGCGCCAGCATCTCGACTAACGCATCATGCTCCGGCACCAGAATGGGGTCGACTTTACCGCGGTTGCGGATTGCACGACACAGCGCACGGCTGTCAGCACCCGGAATCGGCGTTTCGCCGGCGGCATACACATCCAGCATCAGTAAAACGTCGACCTGTGACAGCACGTTGGCAAAATCGTCAAACAGGTCGCGCGTGCGGGTATACCGGTGCGGCTGAAAGACCATCGCCAGTTTTTTATCCGGCCAGCCTGCGCGCGCCGCTTTAATGGTGGCATCCACTTCCGTTGGGTGATGGCCATAATCATCAACCAGCATAGCCGTGCCAGGCGTGCCGTTGACCGGTTCGGTAGCAAACTCGCCCAACTGATCGAAACGACGGCCGGTCCCCTGGAAGCTCTCCAGCGCAGCCAGAATCGCGCTGTCTTCAATGCCTTCTTCGCTGGCAACCGCAACCGCTGCCGCCGCATTCAACGCGTTATGCCGTCCCGGCGCATTCAGCGTGATCGCGAGTGGTGCCTTGTCCTGACGAATCAGGTTGAAATGCACCTGAGCGCCACGCTGTTCAAAATCTTCAATGCGGAAGTCCGCATCCTCGCTGAAACCATAGGTCGTAATCTGACGTCCTACACGCGGTAACAAGTCGCGAATCACCGCATCATCAACGCACATCACCGCACGGCCATAGAAGGGCAGGTTGTGCAGAAAATTGATAAACGTCTGCTTCAGGTTTTCGAAATCACCCTGATACGTGTCCATATGATCGGCTTCGATATTGGTCACGACGGCAACCATCGGCTGCAGATGCAGGAAGGACGCATCGCTCTCATCCGCCTCGGCGATTAGATAACGGCTGCTGCCCAGACGCGCATGCGTGCCCGCCGCTTTCACCAATCCACCGTTAACGAAGGTCGGATCCAGACCACCTTCGGCATAAATGCTGGAGACCATCGCCGTTGTCGTGGTTTTGCCGTGCGTTCCGGCGATCGCAATGCCATGACGAAAGCGCATCAGTTCTGCCAGCATCTCAGCGCGACGAATCACCGGGATACGTTGCTCGCGTGCCGCAACCAGCTCAGGGTTATCCTGAGAAACCGCACTGGAGACCACGACGACACTGGCATCCGTCACGTTTTCCGGGCGGTGATTGAAGTAAATCGTTGCGCCCAGATTGATCAGATTTTGGGTTACCGGGTTAGGCGCCAGATCAGAACCGCTAATATGGTAGCCTTCATTCGCTAACACTTCGGCAATACCGCCCATGCCAGCACCGCCGATGCCGACAAAGTGAATGTGCCGGACGCGACGCATCTCGGGCACGATTGAACGCAGTTTTGCCAGTTGTTGTGTATTCATTACGCTTTCTTATACCTACTCATTCAGTTTGTGCTCAGGTTGTTGAGCACGGGCCAGCCAGGCTGACCTGATTCTTTAACGTGCGGCGCGAGCCACTTCCTGTGCAACCCGTTCGGTGGCATCAGGTACCGCTACCGCGTGGGCCTTTTCTGCCATCGCGAGTAATGTTGGACGGTCCCAGTGACGCAACGTTTCCGCTACCGCCTCCGCAGTAAACTGCGGCTGCTCAAAAATTTTGGCTGCCCCTGCGCCTTCAAGCGGCAGGGCATTCCAGTACTGCTGGCGATCTTTGTGCTGAAACGACACGAAAATCGCCGGTAAGCCTGCGGCAGCGATTTCGCTTACCGTTAATGCGCCAGAGCGGCAAATCACCACGTCGGCCCAGGCATACGCAGCGGCCATATCATCAATAAACTCGGTCACTTTATGCTGCGGCTGACCGGCTTGCTGATAGGCCTGTTGGACTTCTTGCAAGGCGCCCTTACCCGTCTGATGCCAGAGGGTAATGGTCTCGCCCAGCCTGGCGGCAATCTGAGGCAACGTCTGGTTCAGAATGCGCGCGCCCTGACTGCCCCCGATAACCAGAATACGAATCGGTCCACTGCGGCCAGCCAGCCGTTGCGCCGGTGACGGCAGCGCCAGCACATCGGTACGCACCGGATTACCCACAACGTCCGCGTGCGGAAAGGCACCCGGAAAGGCCTGCATGACCTTGGTGGCAATTTTAGCCAGCCATTTATTGGTGAGCCCGGCAATACCATTCTGCTCATGGAGTACCACTGGCACCCCGCAACTCCAGGCGGCCAGACCACCGGGCCCCGATACATAACCGCCCATGCCCAGCACCACATCGGGCTTCCAGGCTTTGATAATCTTGCGCGCCTGACGCCAGGCGTTGAAGATGCGTACCGGCGCTAACAACAGCGCTTTACTGCCTTTACCGCGTAATCCACTGATGCGGATAAAATCAATGTCGATACCGTGCTTAGGTACCAGGTCGGCTTCCATACGATCGGCCGTGCCTAACCAGCGCACCTGCCAGCCCTGCGCCTCGAGATGATGGGCCACAGCCAGCCCCGGGAAAACATGCCCACCGGTTCCTCCTGCCATGACCATCAATCGTTTACCGCTCATCGACCACCCCGGGTAAACGCCTGCGCTTTAGCCAGACGCGTTTCATAATCAATACGTAACAAAAATACGATGGCCGTCGACATAATGAGCAGGCTCGAGCCACCGTAACTAATCAGCGGTAATGTCAGACCTTTTGTCGGCAACATCCCCGCCGCCGCACCCACGTTGACCAGCGCCTGAAAGCTGAACCAGACGCCGATTGAGCAGGCCAGAAAGCCGGAGAAACGTTGGTCAAGTTCAAGTGCGCGGCGGCCAATCGACATGGCGCGAAAAGCCACGAAGAATACCATTAACAGGGCTAAAACCACACCGATGTAACCCAGTTCTTCTCCGATAATCGAGAAAATAAAGTCGGTATGTGCTTCCGGCAGGTATTCCAGTTTCTGTACCGAATTGCCCAGTCCCTGGCCCCAGAATTCGCCGCGGCCAAACGCCATCAGTGACTGAGTAAGCTGGTAGCCGCTGCCGAACGGATCTTCCCACGGATTCCAGAAAGAGGTCACACGGCGCATACGATAAGGCTCGGCGATGATTAACAACACCACCGCGAAGATGCCGGAACCGATAATCGCCAGGAACTGCCACAGCTTCGCCCCCGCCAGGAAGAGCATCGCGAGCGTCGTGACAAACAGCACCACCACCGTACCCAGATCGGGCTGAGCGAGCAGCAGCACCGCCAGCACGACCATCACCCCCATCGGCTTACAGAAGCCCCAGAAGTTATTGCGGACTTCCTCAACCTTACGCACCAGATAACTGGCGAGATAACAGAAGAGCGTGAGCTTAGACAGTTCCGCTGGCTGAATACGCAGTGGACCCAGTGCAATCCAGCGTGATGCCCCGTTTACGGAGCTTCCTACGACCAGCACAATCAGCAGCATGACGACCGACGCCATCAACATCACGTTGCTGTAGCGCTGCCAGAAATCCATGGGTACGCGCAGCGTGACCAGGGCGATACCAAACGCCAGCGCAATATAGAACGCATCACGCTTGGCAAAGTAGAACGGATCGTCATTCAGACGCTGTCCCACCGGCATTGAAGCCGATGTCACCATCACAAACCCGATTGCAGCCAGCCCCAGGGTCAGCCAGAGCAAAGTCCGGTCATAGAGCACCTGCGAGGTATCGTCGCTCTCACGCGCGCCCATCACCCAGTTACTCAGGCGACCTGACAGATAATTCACAATGCCCGCTCCAGGAATACGCATCAGCTTAACTCCCTGGCCAGTTGCGCGAAGACATCGCCGCGCTGTTCAAAATTGCGGAACTGGTCAAGGCTGGCGCAGGCCGGGGAAAGCAGGACCATGTCGCCTGGCTGTACCTGTTTTGCAATCTGCGCCATCGCCTCCTGCAGCGTTTCGGTCCTGACCGCCACGTCAGGGCGGAGCGCGGCCAGTGCATCACCATCGCGCCCAAAGCAAAACAGCCGGATACGATCGCCCTGCAGATACGGCTGCAATGGAGAGAAATCCGCAGATTTGCCATCGCCTCCCAGCAGTAACCAGAGCGTACCGTCAACCTGTAATCCCTTCAGAGCCGCTTCCGTACTGCCCACATTGGTTGCTTTTGAATCATTGATCCAGCGCACACCGCGGCTTTCATGAACCAGCTGGAAACGGTGCGCCAGACCTGAATAAGCCGCCAGTGCGGACAGACTGGTCGAGCGTGGCAGACCAACCGCATCGGCCAGCGCCAGCGCGGCGAGCGCATTGGTGTAGTTATGCTGTCCGACCAGCGTCATCTCGTCTGTGTTCAGGACTTTTTCGCCTTTCGCCCGCAGCCAGACACTGCCCTGCTGCTTGTTCAGGTGATAATCGCCGATATCAATACCGAAACTGACACAGCGTGCGTCGGCGCCGCGTACCGGCATGGTCATGCCATCGTCGGCATTCACCACGCAAACCTGAGCGTTCTCGTAAATCCGCAGTTTTGCCGCGCGGTACTGCTGCATACCTAACGGATAGCGATCCATATGATCTTCGGTCACGTTCAGGATCGTGGCCGCTGCGGCCTTCAGGCTGTAGGTGGTTTCTAACTGGAAGCTGGAAAGCTCCAGAACATAGAGCTGAGCGGGCGCTTTCAGCAGGCTCAGCGCGGGCAATCCAATGTTACCGCCGACGCCTACCTGCCAACCGGCGGCTTTCGCCATTTCGCCGACTAACGTAGTGACCGTACTCTTTCCGTTTGAACCGGTGATCGCCACGATCGGTGCCTGTGCTTCCCGGCAAAACAGCTCAATGTCGCCGACGATTTCAATGCCCGCGTCTGCCGCTTCACACAATGCGGGATGGGCCAGGGCAATGCCGGGGCTGGCCACGATGAGATCCGCAGCCAGCAGCCAGTCGCGATTGAGACCGCCCACATAACGTTCCACCTGCTCAGGCAGTTTATCCAGCCCGGGCGGTGATACACGGGTATCCATCACGCGGGGCGTTACGCCCTGCGCTATAAAGAAATCAACACAGGACAGGCCGGTCAGGCCTAATCCAATGATGACGACTTTTCTCCCGCGGTAATCAGCCATGATTAACGTACCTTCAGCGTCGCCAGGCCAATCAGCACCAGCATGAGCGAAATAATCCAGAAGCGCACAATCACGCGCGGCTCTGGCCAGCCTTTCAGTTCGTAATGGTGATGGATCGGTGCCATGCGGAAAATACGCTGGCCACGCAGCTTGAACGATCCCACCTGCAGGATCACCGACAGCGTTTCAACCACAAACACGCCGCCCATAATCACTAATAAAAATTCCTGGCGCAGCAGGACAGCGATGGTACCGAGCGCGCCGCCCAGTGCCAGCGAGCCGACATCGCCCATAAAGACCTGAGCCGGATAAGTGTTAAACCAGAGGAAACCTAATCCAGCCCCAACAATCGCCGTACAGACGATAACCAGCTCACCTGCGTGACGCAGATAAGGAATGTGCAGGTAATCGGCAAACTTCACGTTACCGGTCGCCCAGGCGACCAGGGCGAAACCGGCCGCAACAAACACTGTCGGCATAATGGCCAGACCATCCAGCCCATCAGTCAGGTTGACGGCATTGCCGGTACCGACGATGACGAAATAGGCCAGCACAATGTAAAACAGGCCAAGCTGTGGCATCACATCTTTGAAAAACGGCACCACGAGTTCCGTCGCAGGCGTATCTTTACCGGCCAGATAGAGCGCAAAGGCGACACCGAGCGAAATCACCGACATCCAGAAGTATTTCCAGCGGGCAATCAGCCCCCTGGTATCCTTGCGAACCACTTTACGGTAATCATCAACAAAGCCAATGACGCCAAAGCCCACCAGCACCACCAGCACGCACCAGACATAGGGATTAGAAGGATAAGCCCACATCAGCACCGACAACGTAATCGACGTCAGAATCATGATGCCGCCCATCGTCGGCGTTCCCCGCTTGCTGAAGTGCGATTCGGGACCATCATTACGGACAACCTGCCCGATCTGCAGCTTTTGCAGCCAGGCAATCAGACGCGGCCCCATCCACAGCGAAATAAACAGTGCGGTCAGCAGGCTGACAATGGCGCGAAACGTCAAATACGAAAAGACGTTAAAACCGGAATAAAATGCGACCAGATGCTCGGCCAGCCAAACTAACATGTTCCTTTCTCCTGTAAGCTCTGTACTACCTGCTCCATGGCGGCACTACGCGAACCTTTAATCAATACGGTCATTTCTTTGTGTTCGGACAGCAACTGGCGTAATCGTTCAGTCAGCGCCGTTTTATCGCTGAAATGTTCGCCAACTTCGCTACTTTCACTCATAAAGTGGCTGAACTGCCCGGTGCTTAATACCCGGTCAACGCCCGCAGCTTTGGCGGCCAGACCGACTTCGCGATGAAGTTGTTCACTTTCATCGCCTAATTCAGCCATATCGCCCACCACCATCACACGGTAGCCGGGCATTTCAGACAGCACCTGTGCCGCCGCAACCATCGATCCTACATTGGCGTTATAGCTGTCATCCAGGAGCAGTTGATGATCTGAGAGCCGGACAGGAAATAAGCGACCAGGAACGGACTGCAGGCTTTTCAGCCCGGTCTGCACCGCGCTAAGCGGTGCATCGACCGACAACGCAAGCGCCGCCGCCGCCAGAGCATTGGCGATATTGTGCCGACCGGGCAGAGGCAGAATAATGTCGATGTCACCACGGGGCGTATGCATGACAAAATGGGTGCCATCCTGGCGAATACGGATATCGCGCGCACCAAAGTCGCAGTCTGCGGCCTGCGGCGAGAAGCGCCATACCGTTTTACCGTGCAGGTTCTCCTGCCAGCGTGGCCAGTCATTGCTGTCAGCATTTAAAATCGCCGTTCCCTTTGCGGGCAGGCCGTAAAAAATTTCACCCTTCGCTTTTGCGACACCTTCAAGCGACCCGAAACCCTCAAGGTGCGCGGCAGCCAGATTATTGACCAGCGCCGCTTCCGGACGAACCAGGTCGGTGGTATAGGCGATTTCACCCTGATGATTAGCGCCAAGCTCAATCACGGCATACTGATGTTCTGGCGTGAGACGCAGCAGGGTCATGGGCACGCCAAAATCGTTATTCAGGTTACCGGCGGTATGCAGCGTTTCGCCGCACTGGCGTAAAATCGCTGCGGTCATTTCTTTCACTGACGTTTTACCGGATGAGCCGGTCAGCGCAACGACGTGGGCACTGACCTGCTGACGCACCCAGGACGCCAGCTTACCAAAGGCGATGCGCGTGTCTTTGACAACGACCTGCGGCACCGACACAGGTAAATGCTTACTTACCAGCAAGGCTTTCGCGCCCTTGGCAATCGCATCCTCGGCAAAGTCATGTGCATCGAAGCGCTCACCCACAATGGCAACAAACAGACTGTCTGCGGTGACCTTGCGGGTGTCTGTCGTGACGGTGTTGAACGTCAAATCGTCGCCGTGCAGCGTACCGCTGGTGACCTGCGCTAAGGTGCGTAATGAAACCGGAATCATGCAATGCCTCCTAACAGCGTGGCGACCGTAGCACGATCGGAGTAGTCCAGCCGCTGATGACCAATAATTTGATAATCTTCGTGGCCTTTACCGGCGACTAACACAATGTCGTCGGGCTGAGCCTGCATAATAGTGCTGGTGACTGCCTGTGCACGGCCCGCGACAACGCGAGCGCGGCCCGGATCAAGGAGGCCGCTCAGAATGTCCTGCACAATCGCCGCAGGATCTTCGCTGCGCGGATTATCGTCAGTAATCACGACCACATCGGCAAACTGTTCCGCAATGGCACCCATAAGTGGGCGCTTACCTTTGTCGCGATCGCCGCCACAGCCGAACAGGCACCATAGTTTACCTTTACAATGCAGGCGGGCGGCGGCCAGTGCTTTCTCTAATGCGTCGGGCGTGTGGGCATAATCCACCACGACAGTGGGTTTGCCCGGTGCGGTGAAGACTTCCATCCGTCCGGTAACCGGCTGCAGTTTTGCGGCAACGCGCAGTAAATCATCCAGTGCATAACCCAGCGCCAGCAGTGTGGCCAGCGCCAGCAACACGTTACTGACGTTAAAAGCCCCCATCAGACGACTGTCCAGTTCGCCATCGCCCCAACTGGAGCGGAAACGAATGTGGGCACCATTGTCGTGATAGTTCACCTCGGTTGCGCGAAGCCAGCGACCATGGCAGCCAGGCTGCAGGTTATTTTCCATCGAGACAGCAACCGCATCAGGCAGGTTTGCCAGCCAGCGGCGTCCGACTTCATCGTCGGCATTCAGGATGGCCACGCCCACCTGATGTTCAGAGAAGAGCAGCCATTTAGCTGACTCGTACTGTTGCATATCGCCGTGATAATCCAGGTGATCGCGACTGAGGTTGGTAAAGACAGCAGCAGCGAACGGCAAGGCTGCGACACGATGCTGCACCAGACCGTGGGAGGAGATCTCCATGGCGGTCAGCGACGCGCCCTTCCTGGCCAGTTCATCCAGAGTATGCTGGACGTCCACAGCGGAGCCGGTGGTGTTTTCGGCAGGCACGAGCTGGCCGACCAGACCATTTCCCACCGTCCCCATCACCGCGCTGGTTTCACCCAGCAGCTCAGCCCACTGGGCCAGCAGCTGACTCGTGGTCGTTTTGCCATTAGTGCCGGTGATGCCAATCAGTTTTTGTCTTTCGCCCGGCTGTTGGTAAAAACGCCCCGCCAGAGCGGAAAGACGCTGGGGCAACTGTGCAAGATAGATAACCGGCACGCCGTGCATTTCGCGTATTTCACCATCGCTCGCTTCCCCTTCGGCTTCCGCAATCACGGCGGCCACGCCCTGAGCAATGGCCTGAGGAATGAAGCGGCGTCCATCAACCTGATGGCCGGCGATAGCGACAAACAGATCACCCGCAGCCGCCACGCGACTGTCCAGCGTCATGTCACGCAACGGGCGCGCAGGTGCACCGGGCACCCACGGTCCGAGTAAGTCGCGCAGGTTACGATCTGTCACTTGTTTCCTCACTTCTGTTTGTCACCAACTCGTTCTTGTCATTGGTCGGCAGCGCATCCGGCTCGATGTTCATGGTGCGCAGTACGCCGCCCATGATGGCACCAAACACCGGTGCAGAAACCGCACCACCATAATATTTACCGGCCTGAGGATCGTTGATGACCACAACAAGCGCAAAACGAGGACGGCTGGCAGGTGCCACGCCTGCGGTATAGGCGATGTATTTGTTCACATAACGCCCGTCCGGTCCGACTTTTTTCGCCGTACCGGTTTTAATGGCGACGCGATAACCTTTAATGGCGGCTTTCACGCCGCCCCCGCCCGGCAATGCAACGCTTTCCATCATATGCACCACGGTTTTCACCAGAGCTTCAGGAAATACGCGCTCACCGCCCACCGGCGGATCCACTTTGGTGATTGAGAGCGGGCGGGCGATACCAAAGCTGCCAATCGTTGCGTAGACTCGCGCTAACTGTAACGGCGTTACCATTAGCCCGTAGCCGAAAGAGAAGGTGGCCCTCTCTATGTCAGACCACCGTTGTTTTTTAGGGTATAAGCCACTGCTTTCCCCGACCAGCCCCAAATTGGTCGGTTTACCCAGACCAAAGCGCGAGTAAGTTTCTACCAGCGCTGAGGAGGGCATCGCTAACGCCAGTCGGGAAACACCGACGTTACTCGATTTCTGTAGTACGCCAGTCAGCGTGAGTTCGTTATAGCGCGCTACGTCTTTAATCTCATGACCATTTACGCGATACGGCACGGTGTTCAAAACGCTGTTCTCTTTCACCACGCCGCGTTGCAGCGCGGTCATCACCACCATCGGTTTTACCGTCGAGCCGGGTTCGAAAATGTCGGTGATGGCCCGGTTGCGCATCAGATCTTTTGGCGTGTCGCTGAGGTTATTGGGGTTATAGGCAGGGCTGTTCGCCATCGCCAGGACCTCACCGGTATTCACATCCACCAGAACCGCCGTTCCCGATTCGGCTTTGTTAAAGGCGACCGCATTATTCAGCTCACGGTACACCAGCGCCTGTAAACGCTCGTCAATGCTCAGCGTGAGGTTATGTGCCGCACGACTGTCCACCGATGAAATGTCTTCGATAACGCGCCCATAGCGATCTTTACGCACGGTACGCTCGCCGGGCTCACCCGTCAGCCATTTGTCAAAGCTCTTTTCGATGCCTTCGATTCCCTGACCATCGATATTGGTGAAGCCAATCAGATGTGAGGTGACCTGTCCGGCAGGGTAATAACGGCGTGATTCTTCGCGCAGATGGATACCGGGCAGCTTGAGTTTTTTGACGTATTCACCAATGGCGGGATTGACCTGGCGGGCCAGATAGATGAACCGGCCTTTAGGATTGGCATTTACGCGGGCGGCCAGTTGATCAATGGGAACAGAAAGCGCATCTGAGAGCGCACGCCAGCGACTGTCGAGCGTGACACCGCCCGCATCATGCAGCTCTTTGGGATCGGCCCAGATGGCGTTAACCGGCACGCTGACCGCCAGCGGACGCCCGCCGCGGTCGCTGATCATCCCCCGCGAGGTGGGCACGGCCTGAACGCGCAGTGAACGTAAATCGCCCTCTTTAACCAGTTTGTCCGGATTAATCACCTGCAGCCAGGCCACGCGTGATAACAGCCCACCTAAGGCCAGTAAAATGCAACCGCATAACAACGCAAAACGCCAGCTTACAAAGCTGGCTTTATCTTCTGGTTTTTTTAACTTCAGCGTTCTTTTTACGCCGCTCATTAGCAGTAACAGGTCCTTATTTTTGCACCACGATGTTTTCCTGCGAAGGATCAACGTGCTGCATCTGCAGCTTCTCGGTGGCGATCCGCTCAACGCGGCTGTGATCGCCAAGGGCATTCTCTTCCAGAATTAAGTTGCGCCACTCAATGTCCAGCGCATCACGCTCAAGCACCAGTTGCTCTCGCTGGGCAGTCAGCAAGCGTGTTTTGTGCGTCGTTGTCACGACCAGCACGGCAGAAACCAGCACAGCAATCAGCAACAGAAAAGGGAGTTTCCCTTTACGCATAATGTCGCCCGCGATGACAGCGGGTAAGCTGTGCCGTTCGTTGCCAATCATGCGTCAGTTCGCTCCGCAATTCGTAAAACGGAACTGCGCGCACGGGGATTCTCTTTCACCTCCGTGTCGCCAGGTACCATTTTGCCCAGCAGCTTCAACTGACGCCCACCCAGTGCATTCAGTTGCTGCTCGGTCATGGGTAAGCCATGGGGCACCTGCGGCCCGCGGCTCTGATCGCGCATAAACCGCTTCACCAACCGGTCTTCCAGCGAATGGAAGCTGATGACAGACAAACGCCCTTGCGGAGCCAGCACATCGACTGCACCTTTTAATGCGGTGTCGATCTCTTCCAGTTCGCTGTTGATCCAGATGCGAATGGCCTGGAAACTACGGGTCGCCGGGTGTTTGAACTTGTCTTTAACCGGTGTTGCTGCGGCAATCACCTCTGCCAGCTCTTTCGTGCGCGTCATCGGTTGATCCAGGTTGCGTTCCACAATCGCCCGCGCAATCCGCTTCGCAAATCGTTCTTCACCATAGGTTTTCAGCACAAAGGCGATATCGGCCTCTTCTGCCTGCATCAACCATTCGGCGGCAGAGTGGCCGCGCGTGGGATCCATGCGCATATCCAGCGGCCCGTCACGCATAAATGAAAACCCGCGTTCGGCATCATCCAACTGCGGGGATGACACGCCCAGATCCAGTAATATGCCGTCAATCTGACCTGCCAGTTCACGCTCTGCCACATACTCCGCCAGCGCGGAAAAGGGGCCATGAACAATGGAAAAACGCGGATCCTTTATTTCAGCGGCCGCGGCGATAGCTTGCGGATCACGGTCAATGGCGATGAGCTTTCCGTTGGCGCCAAGCTGCGCCAGAATCAAGCGTGAGTGGCCGCCACGACCAAAAGTGCCGTCAATATAGATTCCGTCTTCCTTGATGTTGAGGCCATTCACTGCCTCATCCAACAGCACGGTGGTGTGTTTATAATTTTCCTGCATAGCTATAGCGATAAATCCTGCAACCGCTCAGATAAAGGCGACTGAGCTGACTGTTCTGCGTCAATATCATCCCTGACTTGTTGATACCAGGTCTGTTCATCCCACAGTTCAAACTTGTTGAACTGCCCAACCAGCATCACTTCTTTGCTTAAATTTGCATGCTGGCGAAGGGTATTCGCCAGCAATAAGCGGCCCGCATTATCCATCTGACATTCACTGGCATGTCCCAACAGTAAACGCTGCACGCGGCGCTCCATCGGATTCATGCTGGACAGACTCGCCAGTTTTTTCTCAATGATTTCCCATGCGGGTAAGGTGTAAAGCAACAGGCATGGCTGATGGAGGTCGATGGTACAAACCATCTGCCCCTGCGATTCCTCGTTCAGCAAATTACGGTAACGGGTTGGTACCGCCAGTCGTCCTTTGCTGTCGAGATTGACTAACGTTGCTCCACGGAACATGTCAGTCTCACCCCTCAGTTACCCATTTGCACCACTTTATCCCACTTTTTACCACAAAACGAGTTTAAGGATCGTAGGAAATCATTGTCAAGCCGGAGCGGCAGTAGAATATGATTATTTACCGAGGCGGGAATTAACACTGAAAAGGTTTCAAAACGCCGGAAGATGATTAATCAAAATTAAACTAATGAATAATTGAATAAAAAATTCAGCTCTGAAAAAAAACGGCGAAAATTAACACGTTTATTACGGTTGAATAATCCGATGCCGTTTTGAGACAGGGGACGCATTTTAGGGGATTTCTTAACGGAAGCCTAGCCACTCGCCTGATGTTAAGGGGCTAAACCAGCGTTAAGTTGTAAGTAAACAAGAATGGTCTGTTAACTTAATTTGTTAGAATGAATGTTAAACGCTTACGCTTTTTTACTTTGGATAAGAAAGAGTTTAAAAACAGCATTTAAACATCGGGGCAGACAAATCGCTGCCCGTATTATTAATTAGAAATTCTGCTTAATTGTCCGCGACGTAATAAATTGCGGCGAATACGCGTTAATCCAGGCTTGGGTTTACGCGGTTCATCGAGAGACGCTAATACTAATTCCAGTACCCGTTCGGCTACATCACGATGACGCTGACCTACCGATAACACCGGGCACTCCAGGAAGTCCAGCAGTTCATGATCGCCAAAGGTGGCGATCGCCAGATTGGACGGCAGGCGGCCGTTACGCTTCAGGGTCACATCCATCACGCCCTGTAACAGGCCGAATGACGTGGTGAACAGCGCGTCTGGCATTGAGTGATCCTGCAAATACTTTTCGAACACGGCGGCCGACGCCGTGCGCTCAAAACTATTGCAATAGAGGAAGTCGATGGGACGCTCATCCCCTTTCCAGGCTTCTCTGAATCCCAGTTCACGCAGAAAGCTGACCGATAATTCTGGTAACGCGCCCATGAACAGAACGTTGCTGACCTTAAGCTGACGCAGTTCAGCCGCCAGGGCATAAGCATCGTCCTGGTCAGCACCGACCACGCTGGTAAAGTGTTCACGATCCAGCGCGCGGTCCAGTGCGATAATGGGCAGGGGATTGTTAATCCAGCGCTGATAAAAAGGATGCTCAGGAGGAAGTGAAGTGGATACGATAATGGCGTCCACCTGGCGTTGCAGCAGATGCTCAATACAGCGCATTTCATTGTCAGGCTGATCTTCAGAACAGGCGATCAATAACTGGTAGCCACGCTGGCGGGCCTGACGCTCAAGATAGTTAGCAATACGTGTATAACTGGTGTTTTCCAGATCGGGAATCACCAGACCGATCGAGCGCGTGCGCCCGGCGCGCAGCCCTGCCGCCACAGCATTAGGATGATAGTTATGCTCGCGGACCACCGCCATGACTTTCTCAACGGTTTTATCGCTGACACGATACTGCCGTGCCTTTCCATTAATAACGTAACTGGCCGTGGTGCGCGATACACCCGCCAGGCGCGCAATTTCATCCAGTTTCACTGTAACCCCACCGTTAAGCGGGTCTGATAACCCGCAGATAAGCTATGGACATTCTTTTATCACATCTAACAGCAGAAAAGTGCGCGGAGCAACCGCTTTTCTGATGGTGAACCTTGTTCTGCACAAAAAAGAAAAAACCCGGCATTTCGCCGGGTTACATTCGTTTTAGATCGTTACGGCGCGTGATTAACGCATTATCCGTTCGCCACGTGAAACACCGACGATGCCGGAGCGCGCGACTTCTACAATTTCAGCCACTTCGCGTACCGTGCTTAAGAATGCATCCAGCTTATCACTGGTGCCTGCCAGCTGAACCGTGTAAAGCGAAGGCGTCACATCAATAATCTGGCCCCGGAAAATTTCTGCGCTGCGCTTTACCTCTTCGCGGCCATAACCTGTCGCCTGAATTTTCACCAGCATAATTTCACGTTCGACGTAAGCGCCCTGCCCTAACTCGGTCACACGCAAAACATCGACCAGCTTGTGCAGCTGTTTCTCAATCTGCTCCAGGACTTTCTGGTCGCCAACAGTCTGAATCGTCATGCGTGACAGCGTAGGATCGTCCGTGGGTGCAACCGTCAGGCTCTCAATGTTGTAGCCACGCTGTGAAAACAGGCCAACAACACGAGACAATGCGCCGGATTCGTTTTCCAGCAAAACCGATAAAATGCGACGCATAATTAAGTCCTCTCCGTTTTGCTCAACCACATCTCATCCATACTGCCACCGCGAATCTGCATCGGGTAAACATGCTCACTGCCGTCAACGTTAACATCAACAAACACCAGTCGTCCTTTTGCCAGAGTTTCCAGTGCCAGCGTCAGCTTCTCTTCCAGCTCCGCAGGATGACTGATGGCAATGCCTACGTGACCATAGGCCTCCGCCAGGCGAACGAAATCAGGCAATGATTCCATATAAGACTGAGAATGGCGGCCAGAGTAAATCATGTCCTGCCACTGTTTCACCATGCCCAGGAAGCGGTTGTTCAGGTTCAGCACTAATACCGGCAGATCATACTGGAGCGCGGTCGAAAGCTCCTGAATGTTCATCTGAATACTGCCATCGCCCGTCACGCAAATCACCGTTTCGTCAGGCAGCGCCATTTTGACACCCAGCGCGGCAGGCAGGCCGAAGCCCATGGTGCCGAGGCCACCAGAGTTAATCCAGCGACGGGGTTTATCAAAGGTGTAGTAGAGCGCGGCAAACATCTGATGCTGCCCTACGTCCGATGTCACGTAAGCATCACCATTAGTAAGACGGCAGATGGTTTCGATCACGGCCTGGGGTTTGATTTTGTCACTGGTACGATCGTAGGCAAGGCACTGACGCCCGCGCCAGGTCTCAATCGACTGCCACCAGTCACGCAGACTGTCTAACTGCTGCTTCGCCTCCGTGTGATCAAGCAGTTCCAGCATCTGCTGTAACGTCTGTTTTGCATCGCCCACAATCGGAATATCCGCGGAGACCGTTTTGGAAATCGACGTCGGATCGATATCAATATGCATCACGGTGGCGTTCGGGCAGTATTTTGCCAGATTGTTGGTGGTGCGATCGTCAAAACGTACACCAACGCCGAAGATCAAATCGGCATTGTGCATCGTCATATTCGCTTCGTAGGTGCCGTGCATACCGAGCATACCTACGCACTGGCGATGGCTGCCAGGGAACGCACCCAGCCCCATCAGTGAAGTCGTGACCGGAATATTCAGGCGCTCAGCCAGCTGCAACAGCTCGGCTTCACACGACGACGTAATGGCACCGCCGCCGGCATAGATAACCGGCTTATGTGCCGCCAGTAAGGTTTGTAACGCACGCTTAATCTGGCCTTTATGGCCCTGAATTGTCGGATTATACGAGCGCATGCTCACTTCCTGCGGATAGTGATAAGGCAGCTTATTCGCAGGATTAAGGATATCTTTTGGCAGATCGATAACCACCGGTCCCGGGCGACCGCTGGATGCCAGCCAGAACGCTTTTTTCAGTACCGTCGGGATCTCTTCGGTGTTTTTCACCAGAAAACTGTGTTTCACCACCGGGCGGGAAATCCCCACCATGTCACATTCCTGGAAGGCATCATAACCAATCAGCGAAGACGGCACCTGGCCCGACAGAATAACTAATGGAATAGAATCCATATAGGCGGTCGCGATACCGGTGATCGCATTGGTTGCACCCGGCCCGGACGTCACCAGCACCACACCGACTTCACCGGTTGCGCGTGCCAGACCATCGGCCATGTGGACCGCACCCTGCTCGTGGCGGACCAGAACATGGTCGATGCCCCCCACAGTTTGCAGTGCATCATAGATATCGAGTACTGCGCCACCCGGATAACCGAACACTTGCTTCACGCCCTGGTCGATCAACGACCGGACGACCATTTCGGCTCCTGACAACATCTCCATTTTCTGCCTCCCGGCTTGAGGAACTGAATCCACTGGCGACGGCTTTTCCGCTAGCCATATGCATCCTGCCCTGTTTCGCCAATTAAAATCAAAACCTTATGTTTTTGCTAAGACCGCAGAACTCATTTCTGCGATCCAGATACAGAGAATTCTGCTGGGTTAATTTTTCTAAGAGTAGGTCGATTACCATAACCGTAGAAAAACGGGCTGGCAAACGCCAAACGCATTTGATGAAAGGCGGCGGGATTCAAAGCCTCTGCCCGCCAACTTTTGCCTGCGATTATTAAACTAAATACGTTCAATAATGGCAGAGGAAAATGCTGTGAATGATATTTTTTGTAGCCATATCTAAGAAATAAAAAAAACCTATGACGAACGGACTCAGCCAGCCATCTTTTCCTCATGCGTTTTTATGGCGTAATTATCTTATAAAAATTTAAAGCGCATGAGATTATGCTGCCTGAGATGGCCTGATTATGAATAAAGCGATACTGGAATATTAATTTATCATTATATTTCATCACCTTAAAAATCAGACTTTCTCCTGTAACCCCGTATCAGCAGTAATGAACGTCATGGGTTCTGTCCGCCTCGTTTAATACTCTGTGAGCGTCAAAAATGTCAGAACATTTTTCTTTGTGGCGGCTGAAAATAACCCTTCGCTTATGGTTGACATCGATTGTTGATTCCAGTACCAATAGATGCAGCAAAAAATTCACGGGGTTTGAAACATGTCACGTTCTTTTCGTCTATCAGGTCTACTACTTATCGCAAATTCTCTGCGCGGTAGACTTGTGGGCGAAATCAAACACTGATTCGAACCTGCTAAAAGTTAAAAACCCGCGCCTGTCGCGGGTTTTTTTATGCTCGTTGCAAGGCAAGAAACGCAAAAGGATGAACACGATGAGCCAGCAAGTTATTATTTTCGATACCACTCTGCGTGATGGTGAACAGGCCTTACAGGCCAGCCTGAGTGTGAAAGAAAAACTGCAGATTGCGTTAGCGCTGGAACGTATGGGCGTTGATGTGATGGAAGTCGGCTTCCCCGTCTCGTCACCAGGTGATTTTGAATCCGTACAAACCATTGCGCGTACCATTAAAAACAGTCGGGTTTGCGGCCTGGCGCGCTGCGTTGAGCAGGACATTGATGCCGCCTACGAATCATTGCGGGTTGCCGAGGCCTTCCGCATCCATACCTTTATTGCCACCTCGCCGATGCATATCGCCACGAAACTGCGCAGCACCTTACCCGAGGTAATTGAGCGGGCGGTGCGCATGGTAAAACGTGCCCGTAACTATACGGACGATGTTGAATTCTCCTGTGAAGACGGTGGTCGTACGCCCATTGACGACCTGTGCCGCATGGTCGAAGCCGCCATAAATGCGGGCGCAACCACCATCAATATCCCTGATACCGTTGGCTATACCCTGCCGAATGAATACGCCAACATTATCAGCCAGTTAATCAACCGCGTACCGAATATCGACAAAGCGATTCTGTCTGTACACACACACGACGATTTAGGCATGGCCACCGGCAATGCGATTGCAGCGGTGCAGGCCGGGGCGCGTCAGGTGGAGGGGACATTGAACGGCCTGGGCGAACGTGCCGGTAACTGTGCGCTGGAAGAAGTGATCATGGCGATTAAAACCCGTCAGCAGATCATGAATGTTCATACCAACATTCACCATCATGAAATTTATCGTACCAGCCAGATGATAAGCCAGATCTGCAATATGCCGATTCCGGCCAACAAAGCGGTTGTCGGATCGAACGCGTTTGCCCACTCGTCGGGCATTCATCAGGACGGCGTGATTAAGAATCGTGAAAACTATGAAATCCTGACGCCAGAATCCATTGGCCTGCATAAAATTCAGCTTAATCTGACATCCCGTTCCGGTCGTGCAGCGGTAAAACATCGCATGGAAGAGATGGGCTACACAGAGAGCGAATACAATCTGGATTCCCTGTATGACGCTTTCCTGAAACTGGCGGACAAGAAAGGTCAGGTTTTTGACTACGACCTGGAAGCGCTGGCTTTCATCGACAAACAAAACGAAGAGCCTGAATTTTTCCAACTGAATGATTTCACTGTGCAGTCAGGCTCCAGTATTACGGCGACCGCGTCGGTCAATCTGGGCTGTGGCGAACAGACGAAATCAGAAGCGGCGACCGGGAACGGTCCGGTTGATGCGGTTTATCAGGCCATTAACCGAATTACCCAGTTCAATGCCGAGCTGATTAATTACAAGCTGACGGCAAAAGGCCACGGCGAAAATGCCCTGGGCCAGGTCGATATTGTGGTGAGCTACAACAACCGCAAATTCCACGGCGTTGGTCTGGCAACAGATATCGTCGAATCGTCTGCCAAAGCGATGGTGAACGCCTTAAACAACATCTGGCGAGCCAAACAGGTCGAGAAAGAGTTACAGCGCAAGTCTAAAGATCAGAAGGAAACGGTGTAATCATGTCAAACTCTTCACATATCGCAGTACTGGCGGGCGACGGTATCGGCCCGGAAGTGATGGCGCAGGCTATCAAGGTATTAGATGCCGTTCGTCAGCGCTTTAATCTGCGTATTACCACCAGCGAATACGATGTGGGCGGCATCGCGATTGACCGCCATGGTGAACCGCTCCCCCCGGCCACTGTAGCCGGTTGTGAGCAGGCTAATGCGATTCTGTTCGGTTCCGTGGGCGGGCCAAAATGGGAACACCTGCCCCCGGCTTCCCAGCCCGAACGTGGCGCGCTGCTTCCCCTGCGTAAGCATTTTAAACTGTTCAGTAACCTGCGCCCGGCGGCGCTGTACAGCGGTCTCGAAGCGTTTTGTCCACTGCGCAGCGATATCGCGGCACGCGGTTTCGACATTCTGTGTGTCCGTGAACTGACCGGCGGCATCTATTTTGGTCAGCCGAAAGGACGTGAAGGCAGCGGTCCGCATGAACGCGCGTTTGATACCGAAGTCTACCATCGCTTTGAAATCGAACGTATTGCACGTCATGCTTTCGAGTCCGCTCGCAAGCGCCGCAACAAAGTGACCTCCGTGGATAAAGCCAACGTACTGCAAACCTCGGTCATGTGGCGCGAGATCGTCAACGAGATTGCGAAAGATTATCCCGATGTGCAGTTGAGCCATATGTACATCGACAATGCCACCATGCAGCTGATTAAAGATCCTTCTCAGTTCGACGTGCTGCTGTGCTCAAACCTGTTTGGCGACATTCTGTCAGACGAGTGCGCGATGATCACCGGTTCTATGGGCATGCTGCCCTCAGCCAGCCTGAGCGAAGACGGCTTTGGCCTCTACGAACCGGCTGGCGGCTCCGCACCGGATATCGCCGGGCAGAACATTGCCAACCCGATTGCTCAGATTTTGTCGCTGTCACTGCTGCTGCGCTACAGCCTGAACGCCGATGAGGCCGCTGCCAGTATTGAACGCGCCATCAGCCGTGCGTTAGCCGAAGGTTACCGCACCAAAGATTTAGCCGGTGATGGCCCTGCGATTAGCACCGATGAGATGGGCAGCATCATTGCTCGCTTTGTCGCCGAGGAAAAATAATAAAATGAAAACTTTATACCAGAAGTTATTTGATGCACATGTCGTTCACGAAGCGCCGAATGAAACGCCGCTGCTCTATATTGACCGTCACCTGATTCATGAGGTGACCTCACCGCAGGCGTTTGATGGCTTGCGGGCGCACGGTCGTAAAGTGCGCCAGCCGTCGAAAACCTTCGCCACCATGGATCACAACGTTTCTACCCAGACCAAAGATATTCATGCCTCGGGTGAAATGGCCCGTATTCAGATGCAGGAGCTGATCAAGAACTGTGCGGAATTTGGCGTGCAGTTATATGACCTGAATCACCCGTTCCAGGGCATCGTGCACGTCATCGGTCCGGAACAAGGCATGACCTTACCGGGCATGACCATTGTCTGCGGTGACTCGCACACGGCTACACACGGCGCTTTTGGCTCGCTGGCCTTCGGTATCGGTACCTCTGAAGTCGAGCATGTTTTTGCCACCCAAACCCTGAAACAGGGCCGTGCTAAAACCATGAAGATTGAAGTGACAGGTACGGTTGCCCCGGGCATTACGGCGAAAGACATCGTGCTGGCCATTATCGGCAAAACCGGCAGCGCGGGCGGTACCGGCCATGTTGTCGAATTCTGTGGTTCCGCGATCGAAGCGCTGAGCATGGAAGGCCGCATGACGCTGTGTAACATGGCTATCGAGATGGGCGCAAAAGCCGGTCTGGTGGCTCCCGATGAAACCACCTTCGCCTACCTGAAAGGACGTCAGTTTTCACCGGAAGGTGAGAAATGGGCGCAGGCCGTTGAATACTGGCGCACGCTGAAGTCCGATCCGGACGCGAAATTTGACCGCGTCGTGACGCTGCGTGCAGAAGAGATCGCCCCGCAGGTTACCTGGGGAACGAACCCTGGGCAGGTTATCGCGGTGGATGCGCAGATTCCCGACCCGGCCTCGTTTGCGGATCCCGTGGAGCGGGCATCCGCAGAGAAGGCGCTGGCTTATATGAACCTGCAACCCGGTATCAAACTGACCGACGTCAGCATCGATAAAGTCTTTATTGGTTCCTGCACTAACTCGCGCATCGAAGATCTGCGCGCCGCCGCCGCGATTGCCAAAGGGCGTAAAGTTGCGCCGGGCGTTCAGGCTCTGGTGGTGCCAGGTTCAGGCCCGGTTAAAGCCCAGGCCGAAGCCGAAGGGCTGGATAAGATCTTTATTGAGGCCGGATTTGAATGGCGCCTGCCTGGCTGCTCCATGTGTCTGGCGATGAATAACGACCGCCTGAATCCCGGCGAGCGTTGTGCTTCAACCAGTAACCGTAACTTCGAAGGCCGCCAGGGCCGTGGGGGACGGACACATTTGGTCAGCCCGGCGATGGCCGCTGCTGCTGCCGTTAATGGCCATTTCGCTGATATTCGCAGCCTGACATAAGGACGCCATCATGGCAGAAAAATTTACGCAACATACGGGTTTGGTGGTGCCACTGGATGCCGCTAACGTCGACACCGACGCCATCATTCCAAAGCAGTTTTTGCAGAAAGTGACGCGTGTTGGTTTCGGTGCGCATCTGTTTAACGACTGGCGTTTCCTGGACGATCACGGCCTGGAGCCTAATCCGGATTTCGTGCTCAACTTCCCGGAGTACAAAGGGGCATCCATCCTGCTGGCACGTGAAAACTTTGGCTGTGGTTCGTCACGTGAGCATGCGCCATGGGCACTGACCGATTACGGTTTTAAAGTCGTCATCGCGCCGAGCTTTGCCGATATTTTTTATGGCAACAGCTTTAATAACCAACTGCTGCCGGTCACGTTGACTGAGGAGCAGGTAGACGAATTGTTTACCCTGGTAAAAGCCCGTCCGGGCATCCGCTTCGAAGTGGATCTGGAAGCGCAGGTGGTTAAAGCCGGCGACAAGACCTACAGCTTTAAGATTGATGATTTCCGTCGCCACTGCATGCTGAACGGACTGGACAGCATCGGCCTGACGCTGCAGCACGAAAGCGCGATTTCAGCTTACGAAAATAACCAGCCCGCCTTTATGCGCTAAGCTTCGTTATCACCGTACGGCCCGGTCTGCTGACCGGGCTTTTTTTTGCCCTGCGCATCTCACAGGCGCGGATCACGCCTCTTTGACTCTTCTGATCATCACCAACGTAACCAGCGAAATCGCTGCAATCACCCAGTACACACTGCCGTGCCCAAAATGTTCAACCAGCGCACCCTGACATAGCCCCGCCAGGATAATCCCGGTCGAAATGCTGTTAGTAAACAGGGTGGTGGCCGCGCCCGCCCGTCCAGGCATCAGATCCTGAAACCACAACATGCCAATGCCTGCGACCACGCCGATAAACAGGGCGTTAAACACCTGCAGGATCAGCAGCGCCAGATGGCTGTGAAACAGGATAAGGCCGCTGTAGAACACGACGGCAGCAGCCACGGCGGCGGCCATCATATTCCGCTTGCCCCATCGTTTGGCGTAAAAGCCCGCCACGATCATGACCGGGATCTCCAGCCCGGCAGCCGTGCCCATTAAGATTCCGGCCAGATTTTCAGGTAAGCCCAGATCCGTACTGATCCATAACGGCATGTCGATGATATACATAGTGTTGCAGGTCCACATCAGCGTCGATGCGGCAAACAAAATACGCACATCACGAATACGCCAGCCACTCAGCGGAATTCCGCCTGACTGCATCAGGGACGCGGTGCGCGGCACCGAGGGCACCGTGAACCAGATCAGCAGAAAACAGAGAAAAAACAGCCCGGCGGCCACGCTGAACAACGTGACAAAGCCAAAATTCAGCGCCAGCGCAAATGACAATGGCGGGCCAATCACCCAGGCCAGCGAGACCTGAGCACGCATGACAGAGCTGAACATCACCACTTCGCGCGAAGCACTGTCGGCATATTCACGCGCCAGGGCAAAAAGCTGCGGCATGGCGACATTCGCCAGCGACGACAGCAGTACGCCCAGCGTTATCAGCGTCAGATAATGGCGGGTAAAGGCGAACAGGAGCGCGTTTGCCAATGCCAGCATGCAGCACAGCAAGATGATATTGCGGCGATCGCCGACCCGGTCGGAACGTTTTGCGATCATCATGCTCACCACAATCCCGGCAACGGCATTGAGGGTAAAAAACAGCCCAACCCACAGCGGCGGCACCTGCACTTCTCGCGATAAAAACAGGCTCAGCGTCGGTGCCTGAAGCGCGCCCGCTACGCCGAGGATAAAGGCGGTCACCATAAAAGCGAAAAACACTGGATTGAAACGGCGCGAGAATGCTAACAAAGATTTCATGCCTTATCCCTGACAGAACAACAATAGAAACGGGAAGCGTGTCCCCCGACCATAACCTGCAACGTAAAAAAAACCAGCAGAATAACTCTGCTGGCAAAATCGTAGCACACTACTCAGAAGGGACGGGCATCGCTGCCGTCCATGTCAGAGCGCCATCCATCGCTGAATGCCTCCCGCTCTTCCAATGCGAGAAAGTTTGCCTCTAAAATAGGGCAGGAAAAACAGAGCAGGTTTCAGAGGGAGTTCCTCTTTTATGTCGTCATCACGCCTGAAGCAGCAGTTCATTCGTCTGTGGCAGAGCTGTCAGGGGCAATCGCAGGAAACCACCCTGGGTGAGCTGGCCGACGCCCTGCACTGTTCACGTCGCCATATGCGGAACCTGCTTAACAGGATGCAGGAAGCCGGCTGGCTCACCTGGCAGGCGGAGGCCGGACGGGGCAAGCGATCCGTGCTCACCTTCTGCTACACCGGACTAACCCTGCAGCAGCAGCGCGCTGAAGACCTGCTGGAACAGGATCGTATTGATCAACTGGTGCAGCTTGTCGGCGATAAAGATCAGGTCAGACAGATGATCAGCGCGCATCTGGGCCGCAGTTTCCGGCAGGGAAAACATATTCTGCGCGTTCTCTACTATCGCCCTCTGCTCAATCTGCTGCCTGGATCGCCCCTGCGTCGGTCAGAAACCCATATCGCTCGCCAGATTTTTAGCGGTCTGACACGCATAAATGAGGAAAAGGGGGAAATCGAAGCCGATATCGCTCATCACTGGCAGCAACATTCGGATCGACACTGGCGCTTTTATTTACGTCCGGCTATCCGTTTCCATCATGGCCGGGAACTCGACATGGACGATGTGATTGCCAGCCTTGAGCGCCTGCGCCAGCATCCGCTGTTTTCCCATCTTCAGCGACTTGATTCCCCTGCCCCCTGGACGCTGGATATCTATTTAGATCAGCCCGACCGCTGGCTACCCTGGCTGTTGGGCAGCGTCAGCGCCATGATTCTGCCGCGCGAATGGCCCAATATGCGCGATTTTGCCCGTCAGCCCATAGGGACAGGGCCCTATCGGGTCATCCGCAATCAGCAAAGTCAGCTGAAGATCGAAGCCTTCGACGACTACTTTGGCTATCGCGCCTTGATCGATGACGTGTCGGTATGGGTGCTGCCCGAAATCAGTGACGAAGTGGTTTATGCCGGTGTTCGCCTGCAGGGCGAACAGGCCGATGAGAAACAGGAAGAGAGTCGGCTTGAAGAGGGCTGCTACTTTTTACTGTTTGACCAGCGCTCCGCGAAGGCAGGCGAACCGGGCATTCGACGCTGGCTTAGCTTCCTGCTTAACCCCATTGCCTTACTGAACAATGCTGATCTGGGTTACCAGCGTTACTGGTTTCCTGCTTACGGCCTGCTGCCCCGCTGGCACCACCGGCGTGATTTGACACCGGTAGAAAAACCCGCAGGCCTGACGCACCTGACGCTGACCGTTTATAACCAGCACATTGAGCACGTCAGTATCACCGATGCCTTGCGTCCACTACTGGCGCAACACGATGTGACGCTGGACGTGCGTGAGGTCAGTTATGAATCCTGGCATCAGGGCACAGGTGAAAGCGATATCTGGCTCGGCAGCGTCAACTTTACCCTGCCCCTGGACTATTCTCTGTTTGCGCTGTTATACGAAGTCCCGTTGTTGCAGCACTGCCTGCCGGTGAACTGGCAGCAGGATGCTGCGCGCTGGCGTGAGAAAACGCTCCCCCTTGCTGAATGGGCGAAACAGCTGGTTGAAAGCAACTGGCTTCATCCGTTGTTTCATCACTGGCTGCTGCTGGAAGGCCAGCGCAGTATGCGCGGAGTACGGATGAATACGCTGGGGTGGTTTGACTTTAAATCCGCCTGGTTTGCACCGCCCACGCTGTGATCCTTTCCCGGCGGGCATTAAATGACTAGAATGTGACGTTCTCAACGGGGTGCCTCTTTCCATCATGTCAGAGCGCTGAGATATACCCGTCGAACCTGAATCGGTTAATGCCGACGTAGGGATTTGAGAGGCAACTTTGCTCAGATCCTTTGCGACTCAACCCTGCCGCTATAGGAGCGCAAAGTGTTAAAAAACGTCCTGCCCGTGCTGCTGTTACTCTCTGCCCCGGTCTTCGCGGCCAAACCTGTCCTGACGGTTTACACCTATGATTCGTTTTCCGCTGACTGGGGACCGGGTCCGGCCGTTAAAAAAGCCTTTGAAACCCAGTGCGGTTGCGAACTGAAATATGTGGCCCTGGAAGACGGGGTTTCGCTGCTGAATCGCGTCCGTCTGGAAGGCAAGAACAGCAAAGCCGATGTGGTCTTAGGGCTGGACAACAACCTCCTGCAGGCCGCGCAACAAACCGGGCTGTTTGCCAAAAGCGACGTTGATACCGGTAAATTGCAGGTTCCCGGCGGCTGGAAGGACACCACCTTTGTGCCCTTCGATTACGGCTACTTCGCGTTCGTCTATAACAAAAACACGCTGAAAAACCCACCAAAGAGCCTGAAAGAACTGGTCGAAAGCCCCGAAAAATGGCGCGTGATTTATGAAGATCCCCGCACCAGCACGCCGGGCCTTGGCCTGCTGCTGTGGATGCAAAAAGTCTACGGAGACAAGGCGCCTGAAGCCTGGCAAAAGCTGGCAAAGAAAACCGTCACGGTGACCAAAGGGTGGAGTGAAGCCTACGGTCTGTTTCTGAAAGGCGAGAGCGATCTGGTGTTGAGCTATACCACGTCGCCGGCTTATCACATTATTGAAGAGAAGAAGGATAACTATGCCGCGGCACCGTTTGCCGAAGGCAACTATCTGCAGGTGGAAGTGGCAGCCCGCCTGGCTAACAGCAAACAACCAAAACTGGCAGAGCAGTTTATGCAGTTCATGGTCACGCCCGCTTTCCAGAATACGATTCCAACCGGCAACTGGATGTACCCGGTGATCAAAACCGACCTGCCTGCAGGCTTTGCTTCACTCAGCGTGCCGAAGACGGCATTACAGTTTTCGCCTGAAGCCGTCGCCAGCCACCGTTCACAATGGGTCAGCCAATGGCAACGCGCCGTGAGTCGCTGATCCCCTTCTGGCTGATTCCGGGTTCACTCGCCACGTTGCTGCTTTGCAGCGTGGCGTTGTCAGCTTTTGCTGCACTGTGGATGGAGGCCCCGGCGACCGACTGGCGCGCGGTTCTGCAGGATACCTATCTGCATCATGTGATTGGCTTTTCATTTACGCAGGCGCTGCTCTCCGCCCTGCTCTCTTTGCTGCCGGCCATTCCGCTGTCCCGGGCTCTCTATCGACGCCGTTTTCCTGGCCGTCAGGGATTATTACGCCTGTGCGCCATGACGCTGGTCTTGCCGGTGCTGGTCGCGGTATTTGGTCTGCTCACTGTCTATGGTCGGGTGGGCTGGCTGGCCCGGCTTTGCGCCTGGCTTGGCGTGGACTATCACTTCTCGCCTTACGGGCTTCAGGGCATTTTGCTGGCCCATGTTTTTTTCAACCTGCCGCTGGCCACGCGCCTGATGCTGCAGGCGCTGGAAAGCATTCCGGCCGAACAGCGTCAGCTTGCTGCACAGCTGAATATCCGTGGCTGGCATCACTTTCGGCTCCTTGAATGGCCGTGGCTACGTCGCCAGTTACTGCCTACCGGTGCGTTGATTTTCATGCTCTGCTTCGCCAGTTTTGCCACGGTGCTTTCACTGGGTGGCGGGCCGCGGGCCACCACTATCGAACTGGCCATTTTTCAGGCTTTAAGTTACGACTACGATCCGGGACGCGCCGCACTCCTGGCGTTGATTCAGCTTGGCTGCTGCCTGGTGCTGGTGCTTCTCAGTCAGCGCATCAGTCACGCCATTCCCGCTGGCAACACGCAGCGCCAGGGCTGGCGCGATCCGCAGGATTCCGTGCTGGCGCGCATCAGCGACATCGTCCTCATCGGTTTAGCCTTGCTGTTACTGCTACCGCCCCTGATCGCAGTGATTATTAATGGCCTGGACGGCGGACTGCGCGGCGCCTTGCAACAACCGGCGTTGTGGCAGGCAACATTCACCTCACTGCGCATCGCCCTGGGCGCTGGCGTGCTGTGCGTGTTACTGACGACCATGCTGCTCTGGAGCAGCCGCGAACTGCGCCTGCGCCAGCGTAAACTTGCCGCACAATTTATGGACACCAGCGGCATGCTGATTCTGGCCATGCCGGGTATCGTGCTGGCAACCGGCTTTTTCCTGCTGCTGAATGCCACAACAGGGCTGCCCGATGCGGCGGATGGCGTAGTGATGTTCGCCAATGCACTGATCGCCATTCCCTATGCCCTGAAAGTGCTGGAAAACCCGATGCGGGATATCGCAGAACGCTACAACCACCTGTGCGGCGCATTAGGGATCAGCGGATGGAACCGCCTGACGCTGATAGAACTCCGTGCACTGAAGCGGCCACTGGCACAGGCGCTGGCGTTTGCCTGCGTACTGTCAATTGGAGACTTTGGCGTCGTGGCGCTGTTCGGTAACGCCGATTTCCGTACGCTGCCTTTCTACCTCTATCAGCAGATTGGTGCCTATCGCGGGGCCGACGGAGCCGTTACCGCATTACTGTTGCTGGTGCTCTGCCTGTCTCTGTTTACTCTGATGGAAAAATTACCGGGTCGCCATGCTGACACTGAATAATCTGACTTACCTGTATCAGCATTTGCCGATGCGTTTTTCCCTTCACGCCGGGCGCGGCGAACGGCTGGCGATTCTTGGTCCAAGCGGCGCGGGTAAGAGTACGTTGTTAAATCTGATTGCCGGCTTTCTGCCCGTCAGCCAGGGCAGTCTGATAATGGATGGCGTCGATCATACCCACAGCGTGCCCGCTCAGCGCCCGGTATCGATGCTGTTTCAGGAAAACAACCTGTTTCCGCATCTCAGCGTGGAACAGAATCTGGGGCTGGGCTTACATCCCGGGCTCAGGCTGACTGCGGACCAGCGTCAGCAGGTCGCCACCATTGCACAGCAGGTCGGGCTCAGTGAGATGCTGTCGCGCCTGCCAGGCCAGCTCTCAGGTGGACAACGTCAGCGCGTAGCGCTGGCACGCTGCCTGCTGCGCGAGCGGCCGGTATTACTGCTGGATGAACCTTTCTCGGCGCTTGATCCGGCACTGCGTGGCGAGATGCTCAACCTGGTGCGTACCGTCTGCGAAGCCCGTGAAATCACATTACTTATGGTGTCGCACAGTCTTGAAGATGCGCAGCAGATTGCGCCACGCAGCGTGGTGGTGGTAGATGGACGGGTTTACTGGGATGGCGCAACGGACCGGCTGCTGTCAGGGGACGTGCGGGAAGCCGATGTGCTCGGCATCCCACGTCGTTAACCGATAAAGACCTGCCACAGCAGGTGGCGGAAAACTGGCATCATCGGGTGAAACTGAATACCGACGAAGGCCGCAACGGCCACGACCAGGCCCAGTGGCGCGAGCCAGCGCAGTCGTTCAGGCGGCAAATACGCGGTGGCCCAGTCGCGGGTCTTTTCACCGCGCCACCAGCGCCAGCACAGCCAGCATCCCAGCCACACCACAAGGGCAACGGCAACCAGCAGCCAGATAAAGTGACCGCCCTGGGCTTCTTTCGGGACATCAATCGCCACGCCTGCCAGAATCCCCGGCAACAGATAAAGCGGGGGCCATAAAATACAGCCGATCAGATTGGGGGGCAGAAACTTGCGTACCGGCAATTCCAGCATACCTGCCGCCAGCGGGATCAGCGGGCGAGTGGGTCCCACAAAACGGCCGACCAGAATGGTAAACATGCTGTGCTGATAGAGCGCATGTTCGGTTTTATCCAGCAGCCCTTTGTATTTTTGCAGGTATTTCCAGCGATGAAGCGGCCCCTGAAATTTCCAGCCAATCCCGTAAGAAACCCAGTCGCCAAGCAGACAACCGACGAAGCCAGCGGCCCAGGCGGGATACAAACCGATCTGCCCACTGCCCACCAGCGCGCCAAGGCTCGCCATCATCACGGTGCCGGGGAGCAGCAGCCCCACAAACGCCAGTGACTCCAGAAACGTCACCAGCGCCACGGCAAACAGCGCCCACTCCAGCGACTGTGTAATCAGGTGTTGAACCCAGGCTTCCATATCAATCCTCAGAAAAAGCAGAAGGCTGGATTGTCCAGAGCAGACATCACAGCGTCAAGGCAAGAATTGTAGGCCAATATTGACAAAACGCACCGGGAGACACTGTATAAATATCCATGTTATACTTTTTAACCGCATGTCCGATTCGCTATCAGCCTGGAGAATACGTGAATAAGCCCCGCGCAGGGTTTCTGCTGAGCCGTCACTGGCGCGATACGCCGCAAGGCACCGAAATTACGCTCTGGCTGGCCACCGATGACGGTGCTCAGCGCGTCGTGCTGCCCGTGCAGGAATCGGTGACGTTTATTCCCTGCGAGTACCAGGCGCAGGTCGAAACGCTGCTACAGGACGAGCGCCAGGTGCGCATGCAGCCTCTCCAGTTAACCGATTTTCGCCGCCGGCCGGTATTTGGCCTTTACTGCCGCCAGCATCGCCAGCTTCAGTGGATTGAAAAGAAACTGCGCGAAAACGGCATTCCCCTTTACGAATCCGATATTCGTCCGCCTGAACGCTATCTGATGGAACGGTTTATCACCGCGCCCGTGTGGTTCGATGGTGACGCGCAGGGCGATGCGCTGGTTAACGCCCGGCTCAAACCGCATCCTGACTACCGCCCACCGCTGAAATGGGTCTCTCTGGATATCGAAACCACCCAGCATGGCGAGCTTTACTGCATTGGCCTTGAAGGCTGCGGCCAGCGTCAGGTTTACATGCTGGGACCGCCTAACGGCGATGCCAGCGCACTGGATTTCGAACTCATTTACCTGGAAACCCGCCCTCAACTGCTGGAGGCGCTCAATCGCTGGTTTGCCGACCACGACCCCGATGTGGTGATCGGCTGGAACGTGGTGCAGTTTGACCTGCGCGTTCTGCAGAAACATGCCGACCGCTATGGCATTCCGTTACGCCTGGGCCGCCAGCAGGCTGTACTGGAATGGCGTGAGCACGGTTTTAAACCCGGCGTGTTTTTTGCCCAGGCGACAGGTCGGCTGATCATTGACGGTATTGATGCGCTGAAATCCGCCTTCTGGGATTTCCCCTCTTTTAGTCTGGAGTCGGTTTCACAACAACTGCTCGGCGAAGGCAAAGCTATCGATAACCCGTGGCAGCGCATGGAAGAAATCAACTGGCGTTTTGCCAACGATAAACCGGCGCTGGCACGCTATAACCTGAAGGACTGCGAGCTGGTCACACGCATCTTCCATAAAACCGAGATCATGCCGTTTTTGCTGGAGCGCGCCGCCGTTAACGGGCTGGCGGTCGATCGCCACGGCGGCTCTGTGGCGGCCTTCAGCCATCTGTATATTCCCCGCATGCATCGGGTTGGTTTTGTCGCCCCCAATCTCGGCGATGTTGCGCCGGAAGCCAGCCCCGGCGGCTATGTGATGGATTCCCGGCCAGGCCTGTATGATTCCGTATTGGTGCTGGATTACAAAAGTCTTTATCCCTCGATTATCCGCACCTTTCTGATCGATCCCGTCGGCCTCATCGAAGGGCTGGCGCACCCAACGGATGCGGATTCGGTGCCCGGCTTTCGTGAGGCGCGCTTCTCACGCGAAACGCATTGCCTGCCCGCGATTGTGGAACAGATTTGGCAGGGACGCGAAACCGCGAAAAAACAGGGCAATAAGCCCCTGTCGCAGGCCCTGAAAATCATTATGAATGCGTTTTATGGCGTGCTGGGCACCAGCGCCTGCCGCTTTTTTGATCCTCGCCTGGCCTCGTCGATTACGCTGCGCGGTCATGCCATCATGCAGCAAACCCGCGAGCTTATTGAAGCCGAAGGCTATGATGTGATCTATGGCGATACGGATTCTACCTTTGTCTGGCTGAAGTCCGCCCGGGATGAAGCCGAGGCGGAAGCAACAGGCCGCGCACTGGCCGCGAAGGTCAATGACTGGTGGCGTGAACATCTCCAGCAGCAATATGGCCTGACGAGCGCACTCGAACTGGAATATGAAAATCACTTTTGCCGTTTCCTGATGCCAACCATTCGCGGTGCCGAACAGGGCAGTAAGAAACGCTACGCGGGATTAATTCGTGAAGGCGACAGTGAACGTATGGTGTTTAAAGGGCTGGAGTCCGTCCGGACCGACTGGACGCCACTGGCGCAGCAGTTTCAGCAGGAACTCTACAGCCGGATATTTCATCGTCAGCCCTGGGAAGAGTACGTCCGCACAACCGTAACACAGCTGCTGGCGGGCGAACTGGACGATCAGCTCATTTATAAGAAACGCCTGCGTCGTCCGCTGAAGGAGTATGAACGCAATGTGCCGCCTCACGTGCGCGCCGCCCGTCTGGCGGATGAACACAACCGTAAACTGGGTCGGCCGCTGCAATATCAGACCGGTGGCCGTATTCGCTATGTGATAGCGACGGGTGGCCCCGAACCCGTTGAAGCCCGGACCACGCCGCTCGACTACGATCACTACGTTACGAAACAGCTGCAACCTGTTGCCGAAGGCATTTTGCCTTTCGTCGAGGGTGACTTTGCTACACTGATTACCGGGCAACTGGGGCTTTTTTGACAGGTGACGAATGCCCTGCCATCCAGTACCATAACGCCCTTCCTCAAAACTCACCGCTCTGACATACGCACCAGGCCCCTTTTGCCTGGTTGACATGCTATTGCCTGAGAATGGGGAACACCTTCAAAAACGTTAAAAATTCGAGCAAAAATTATATGGTTTTTACATTAGGTCAGCGTTGGATTAGTGATACAGAAAGTGAACTGGGATTAGGTACCGTGGTGGCGATCGATACTCGCATGATCACGCTGCTCTTCCCGGCCACAGGGGAAAATCGCCTCTACGCTCGCAGCGACTCGCCCGTCACCCGCGTGATTTTTAACCCGGGCGATACCGTGACCAGCCATGAGGGCTGGCAAATGCGGGTGGATGAAGTCCGTAATGACAATGACCTGATAACCTATATCGGTACGCGCCTGGATACTGAAGAAACCAACGTGATGCTGCGTGAAGTCATGCTCGACAGCAAACTGGTGTTCAGCAAGCCCCAGGATCGTCTGTTCGCTGGCCAGCTCGATCGCATGGATCGCTTCGCCCTGCGTTTTCGTGCGCGTAAATATCAAAGTGAACAGTACCGCCTGCCCGTCAGTGGCCTGCGTGGGATGCGTACCAACCTGATTCCCCACCAGTTGCATATCGCCCATGATGTGGGCCGTCGCCATGCACCGCGCGTTCTGCTGGCGGATGAAGTGGGTCTGGGTAAAACCATCGAAGCCGGTATGATCATTCAGCAGCAGCTGTTGGCTGGCCGCGCTGAGCGCGTACTGATTGTGGTACCAGAAACGCTGCAACATCAGTGGCTGGTTGAAATGCTGCGCCGCTTCAACCTGCGCTTTGCGCTGTTCGATGACGATCGTTACGCCGAAGCCCAGCACGACAGCGACAATGCCTTCGACACGGAACAACTGATTATCTGTTCGCTGGACTTTGTTCGTCGCAATAAGCTGCGTCTTGATAAGCTGGCCGACGCGGACTGGGATCTCCTGGTGGTCGATGAAGCGCATCACCTGGCCTGGTCTGAAGGTGAGCCAAGTCGTGAATATCAGGTCATTGAAAAGCTCGCCGAAAACACACCAGGCGTCCTGCTACTGACCGCCACGCCAGAACAACTGGGCATGGAAAGCCACTTCGCACGCCTGCGCCTGCTCGATCCCGATCGTTTTCACGACTTCGCCGCCTTCGTCGAAGAGCAACAGCATTTCCGTCCGATTGCCGATGCGGTCACCTCCCTGCTGGCGGATAATCCCATCTCGCAAGACGAGATGAATATGATCAATGAGCTGGTTGGCGAGCAGGATATCGAACCGCTGCTACAGGTCGCCAACAGTGACCGCGAGGGCAAACAAGAGGCGCGCCAGGAACTCATTTCCATGCTGATGGATCGCCACGGCACCAGCCGCGTATTGTTCCGTAACACCCGTAACGGCGTGAAGGGCTTCCCGAAACGGGAATTGCATACCATTCGCCTGCCGTTGCCGGCTCAGTACCAGACGGCCATCAAAGTTTCCAGCATCATGGGCGCGCGTAAAAGCGCCGAAGAACGCGCGCGCGACCTGCTCTATCCGGAGCAGATTTATCAAGAGTTTGAAGGCGACACCGGCACCTGGTGGAACTTCGATCCACGTGTAGAATGGCTTATGGGCTATCTGACCAGCAACCGTAAAGAGAAGGTGCTGGTGATTTGCGCGCAGGCCGCAACCGCTCTGCAACTGGAGCAGGTATTACGCGAGCGTGAAGGTATCCGTGCCGCCGTGTTCCACGAAGGGCTGTCGATTATTGAACGCGATCGGGCTGCGGCCTGGTTTGCCTCAGAAGAAAACGGCGCACAGGTTCTGCTGTGTTCAGAAATCGGCTCTGAAGGCCGTAACTTCCAGTTCGCCAGCCGCCTGGTTATGTTCGATCTGCCGTTTAACCCGGATCTGCTGGAGCAGCGCATCGGTCGTCTGGATCGTATCGGTCAGGCGCATGACATTCAGATTCTGGTGCCATGGCTGGAAAAAACCGCTCAGGCGGTCCTGCTGCGCTGGTATCACGAAGGGCTGGATGCCTTTGAGCACACCTGTCCGACCGGCAGAACCCTCTATGACAGCGTGCACGCTGAACTGATTAATTATCTGGCTGCGCCGGAAAACAGTGAAGGCTTTGATGACTTTATCGACGCCTGCCGTAAACAGCATGACGCGCTGAAATCTCAGCTTGAACAAGGTCGGGATCGGTTACTGGAGTTGAACTCGAACGGCGGCGACGCCGCGCAGATGCTGGCGAATACCATTGCCGAGCAGGATAACGACACCGAGCTGGTCAACTTTGCCCTGAATCTGTTTGATATCGTGGGCATCAATCAGGAAGATCGTAGCGATAACCTGATTGTGCTGACGCCGTCAGATCATATGCTAGTCCCGGATTTCCCGGGCTTACCTGAAGACGGTTGCACCATCACGTTCAACCGCGATCAGGCCCTGTCGCGTGAAGATACCCAGTTTATTACCTGGGAACATCCGCTGATCCGTAACGGCCTGGATCTGATCCTGTCGGGCGACACGGGCAGTTGTGCGCTGTCGCTGCTGAAGAATAAGGCATTGCCTGTCGGCACGCTGCTGGTAGAACTGATTTACGTGGTGGAATCTCAGGCACCTAAGCATCTGCAGTTAACCCGTTTCCTGCCGCCAACGCCTGTGCGTTTGCTGTTAGATCGCAAGGGCACTAACCTGGCAGGTAAAGTGGAGTTCGAGAGCTTCAACCGTCAGTTGAATGCGGTCAACCGCCATACAGGCAGTAAGCTGGTGAACGCCGTTCAGCAGGATGTTCACGCTATTCTTACCCTGGCGGAAAAAGAAGTCGTCAGCGAAGCACGTGCCATAATCGATACGGCACGGCGCGAAGCGAGTGAAAAGCTGGGGGCCGAGTTATCGCGTCTGGAAGCCCTGAAAGCCGTCAACCCCAATATTCGTGACGATGAAGTTGACGCGCTGGAAAGCAATCGCGAGCAGGTGCTGGAAAGTCTGGATGAAGCCACCTGGCGCCTGGATGCGCTGCGTCTGATTGTGGTTACGCATCAGTAAGTTCAGGGCCGCAAGGCCCTCTTTTTTGGAATAATGTATGGAATCCTATAATCCGCCGCTTGAGCCCTGGCTGCACATTCTCTATCAGGATGCGCACATCATGGTGGTGAATAAGCCCAGCGGCCTGCTTTCCGTGCCGGGTCGACTTGAGGCGCACAAAGACAGCGTGATGACGCGGATCCAGCGGGATTATCCTGAAGCCGAATCGGTGCATCGGCTGGATATGGCCACCAGCGGCGTGATTGTCGTCGCACTGACGAAAGCCGCTGAGCGTGAACTAAAACGTCAGATTCGCGAGCGCGAACCCGCCAAAACCTATGTCGCTCAGGTCTGGGGACATCCGGCAGAGGAAAAAGGCCTGGTGGATTTGCCCTTGATTTGTGACTGGCCCAACCGGCCAAAACAGAAAGTGTGTTTTGAGACGGGTAAGTCGGCACAAACCGAGTATCAGGTGGTGGAATATCGGGACAATAACAGCGCACGCGTCACGTTGAAGCCCATTACCGGCCGTTCGCACCAGTTGCGCGTGCATATGCTGGCGCTGGGCCATCCGATACTTGGGGACGGGTTTTATGCTCACCCGGAAGCCAGGGCAGTGGCAAGCCGGCTTCTGCTGCATGCCGAATCGCTGACCATCACGCATCCTGCGTTTGGCAGTACGATGACCTTCAAGCAGCCCGCCGATTTCTGACCGGCCCGTTTATGACTCGCGCGCCCCGCGGATGAATCACCGGGGCGCACGCCGCTTACTTAAAGCCTTTTTCTTTGCGAATCAGATCGTAAGCCGACTGAATGTCCTGCGCTTTCTGTTTGGCCATTTCCATCATTTCTGGCGGTAACCCTTTTGCCACCAGCTTATCGGGATGGTGCTCACTCATCAGTTTGCGATAGGCTCGCTTGATGGTAGTGGCATCATCACTGCTTTTCACGCCCAGCACATTACAGGCATCGTCCAGCGTAGGACCGCGTTGTGCCTGCTGGAAACCGCCTTGAGAATAATTGCGGCCGCCGCCAAACTGCTGGCCGCCTTCCATCATGCGCAGAAACTGATCGAACTGGCTGTGTGAAATGCCCAACTCTTCACCAATAACGTACAGGACCTGACGTTCGTTGGGATGCAGTGTGCCGTCGGCAAACGCAGCCTGAATCTGAATTTCCAGAAACATCCGAATCAGGTCAAAACGACCAAAGCAGGCACTGCGTAATTCGCGCAGTTTGGTCCGCAACGGATATTCGCCCTGTTTGCCCTCACGAAAAGCACGTTGTGCGGCAGTACGCGCCTCACCGTGAAGCTGCATGCGGTCCATAAACAGAGACGCAATCTGGATGTCCGCTTCCGTTACGCGCCCTTTCGATTTGGTTAAATGCCCCATCACCTGAAACGTGGTGCTGAAAAACAGTGACTGTCGGGTCTGGGTGTTTGAAAAGTACGCCTTGCTTTGTGCGCCGCGAACCTTGTCAAATCCATGCCCAATGATCAGGCCGATTACAATTCCCCAAAAGCCCGCGCCAGACAATAATCCCAGCACCAGACCTATAACTTTTCCCCAGTAGCGCATAAACTCCTCAATTCGCCATGCTTACGGCTGAAAATTGCATTATCATACCTGTCATTTATCTCAGCGCCTAACGGCAGCGCGGACAGAAAAGGATTAACACTGGCGCAACGCCAGGCAGTGCGTTAGTCTCTGACCCGATTGTCGGCATGATGCCAGTTTTCATGGAATTCTCGATACCGCGTATGAAAAAACGTATACCTACTCTGCTGGCCACCCTGATCGGCGCAGCCATTAGCCAGCAAGCCTTCGCCGACGATTTAATGTCGCAGTGTATGTTAGGCGTGCCGAGTTATAATCGCCCTCTGGTCAATGGCGATCCCAATCAGTTGCCCGTTACTATTCACTCGGATTCCGTGAAAGGCAACTATCCTGATGATGCCATTTTCAAAGGTGATGTAGACGTCAGCCAGGGCAACAGCCGCATGCTGGCTGATGAGGTGCAACTTCATCAACGCCAGCCAGAAGGTCAGACGACGCCCGTCCGGACCGTCGATGCGCTAGGTAATGTGCACTACGACGATAATCAGGTCATCCTGAAAGGTCCGAAAGCCTGGTCGAATCTTAACACCAAAGATACTAACGTCTGGGACGGTGATTATCAGATGGTCGGCCGCCAGGGGCGGGGTACGGGCGATCAAATGAAGCTGCGTGGACAAAACCGTTACACCATCATGGAAAACGGCACCTTCACGTCCTGTCTGCCCGGCAGTAACAGCTGGAGCGTGGCGGGGTCCGAAATCATTCAGGATCGCCAGGAAGAAGTGGCAGAGATCTGGAACGCGCGCTTTAAGCTCGGTTCCGTCCCGGTATTCTACAGCCCGTATCTGCAGTTGCCGCTGGGCGACCGTCGCCGCTCAGGCTTCCTGATCCCTAATGCCAAATACGGCAGCAATAATGGTTTCGAGTTTATTCTGCCTTACTACTGGAACATCGCGCCTCAGGCCGATGCCACCATTACGCCGCACTATATGAGTAAACGTGGTCTGCAATTGCAGAACGAATTCCGTTACCTCACAGAAGCGGGCGCAGGTCTGGTCGAATTTGATTACCTGGCGTCGGATAAGCAGTACGACAATGAAAAAGCAGCGCGCGGCATAGCCCAAAGCGACAGTTCAGACCGCTGGTTATTTTACTGGCGTCATGCCGGTGTATATGACCAGCACTGGCGCTTTAACGCCGACTATACCAAGGTCAGCGATCAGTATTACTTCAACGATCTGACGTCGCCTTATTACAGCTCGACTGACGGCTATGCCTCACAGAAATTCAGCGTCGGTTATGCGGATACTAACTGGGACGCAACCCTGTCGACCAAAGATTTCCAGATTTTTGGTAATACCAGTAACAGCAATGTCTATCGTGCCTTTCCGCAACTGGACCTGAACTGGTACCAGAACGATGTCGGCCCGTTTGACACCCGCATCTATGCCCAGGCCGTAAAGTTTACTAACGTGAACAGCAGTTTCCCCGAAACCACGCGTTTACATGTTGAACCTACGCTCGATCTGCCGTTATCAAACAGCTGGGCCAGCCTGGATACTGAAGCCAAATTTCTGGCCACGCACTATCAGCAAAAAGATGTTGATTACTACAACGCTAACTTTGCCCCCACCAGCACTACCAGCGGTGTGCTGAAAGGCTCCGTTAACCGCACATTGCCGCAGTTTAAAGTCGATGGGCGCATGGTATTTGATCGTGATATGGACTGGGCGCAGGGTTACACCCAAACGCTGGAGCCAAGGGTTCAGTACCTGTATATCCCGTATCGGGACCAGAGCGACATTTATCCTTACGACTCCACGCTGCTGCAAACGGACTACACCGGCCTGTTCCGCGATCGCTCTTACAGCGGTCTGGATCGCATCGCCTCAGCGAACCAGGTCGCGACCGGTGTGACTACACGAATTTATGATAATGATCTGGTTGAACGTTTTAACGTTTCTGTGGGTCAAATCTATTCGTTCACGCCTTCGCGTACAGGCGTTAACCAGACCAATAAAGATGACGATACCGGCAGTCTTCTTTGGGCCGGGGATACGTACTGGAAGATCAGCGAACGCTGGGGCGTGCGTGGCGGGCTGCAATACGATACCCGCCTGAATAACGTGGCGCAGGGCAATACCGTGCTGGAATACCGTCGTGATGCTGACCGTATGGTGCAGTTGAGCTACCGTTACAGCAGCCCGGAGTATGTTGCTTCTGCGCTTAACGACAGCTCACTGGTGAATAACCCGATTTATAAAAACGGGATTTCACAGGTTGGCACCACGGCAAGTTGGCCAATTCATGATGCCTGGTCGGTGGTTGGCGCGTATTACTACGATACGCGCAATAATCGCCCGGCATCACAGCTGGTTGGCCTGCAGTACAGCTCGTGTTGCTACGCGATTCGTCTGGGATATGAACGTAAAATCAACGGTTGGGAAAACAACGACAGTAAGTACGACAACCAAATCTCATTCAACATTGAGTTACGTGGCCTGAGCTCGAATTATGGCCTGGGCACTGGCCAGATGCTCAGTCAGGGGATCATCCCTTACCAGCGTGCATTCTGATGTTGTGATGTTTGACAGGCAATCCCGCAGTGCGGAACCAATAATGGATAAAGTATGAAGAACTGGAGAATGCTGATTCTTGGTGTGGCGATCAGTGCCAACACCGTGTTCGCAGCACCACAAGTGGTTGATAAAGTTGCAGCTGTGGTTAATAACGGCGTGGTCCTTGAGAGTGACGTGGACAGCATGATGAACACCGTTAAATCTCAGGCGAAACAGGCCGGCCAGCAGCTACCGGACGATAAAACCTTACGCCATCAGATCCTTGAGCGTGAGATTATGGACGCGATCATTCTGCAGTTAGGCGATAAAGCCGGTTTGCAAATCAGCGATCAGCAGCTGGATCAGGCCATTCAGAATATTGCCGCACAAAACCACATGACCCTCGATCAACTGCGCAGTCGTCTGGCCTATGACGGTATGGACTACAACACGTATCGGTCGCAGATTCGTAAAGAGATGCTGATCTCTGAAGTCCGTAATAACGAAGTCCGCCGTCGCGTCACCATCCTGCCGCAGGAAGTGGATACGCTGGCAAAACAGGTGGGTGCGCAGAATACTCAAGGGACTGAGATGAATATCAGCACCATTCTTCTGCCGCTGCCTGAAAACCCGACACAACAGCAGGTTGACGATCAGGAAAAACTGGCAAAACAGCTGGTGAGCGAACTGAAGGGCGGTGCTGATTTCGGCAAACTGGCCGTTACCTACTCCGCTGACTCCCAGGCCCTGAAAGGCGGCAATATGGGCTGGTCAAAAATTGAAGAGCTGCCGACGTTGTTTGCTCAGGCTCTGGCCACGGCGAAAAAAGGCGATATCGTTGGTCCGATTCGTTCCGGTGTGGGCTTCCATATTCTGAAAGTGAACGATTTGCGTGGCGAAAGCAAAAACATCTCTGTCACCGAGGTGCACGCACGCCATATTCTGCTGAAGCCGTCACCGATCATGACTGACGATCAGGCCCGCGCGAAACTGGAACAAATTGCCGCCGATATCCGCAGCGGTAAAACCACTTTTGCGGCCGCCGCAAAACAATTCTCTGACGATCCGGGCTCGGCTAACCAGGGCGGCGATCTGGGATGGACCTCGCCTGAAGTCTTTGACCCGGCGTTCCGCGATGCGCTGCTACGCCTGAAAAAAGGGGAAATTAGCCAGCCCGTTCATTCCTCTTTCGGCTGGCATTTGATTCAGTTGCTGGACACGCGTCAGGTTGATAAAACGGATGCAGCCCAGAAAGAGCGTGCTTACCGCATGCTGTTCAACCGCAAGTTCGCGGAAGAAGCGCAGACCTGGATGCAGGAGCAACGTGCAGGGGCTTACGTGAAAATTCTGGATAACAATGCGCAGTGATTGTCGTGTGGTGATTACGCCCGGCGAACCCGCCGGGATTGGTCCCGATCTGGCTGTGCAACTGGCTCAACAGGCCTGGCCTGTTGAGCTGGTCGTTTGTGCGTCTCCCCAGCTCTTGCTGCAGCGCGCCGCATTGCTGGGTTTGCCTCTGACCCTTCGTCTCTACGATTCTGCCGAGCCTCCAGTGCCCCAGCAGGCCGGTACACTCACCGTCCTTCCCGTTGAACTCCCGCAGCCCGTCACACCCGGTACGCTTTGTGTCGACAACGGTCACTATGTACTGGAAACGCTAGCTCGCGCCTGCGACGGCTGCTTGTCCGGTGAGTTTGCTGCATTGATTACCGGCCCTGTGCATAAGGGCGTGATCAATGACGCGGGGATACCGTTTACAGGCCATACCGAATTCTTTGCCGAACGTGCGGGCGCGCACCGCGTGGTCATGATGCTGGCAACAGAGCAGTTACGCGTCGCGCTTGCGACCACGCACCTGCCGTTAAAAGCGGTCGCTGACGCCGTCACCCGGGATTGCCTGCATGAAGTGATCACGATCCTGCATCAGGATCTCAAAGAGAAATTCGCGATCGCCCAGCCGCATATTTTTGTTTGTGGGCTGAATCCTCATGCGGGTGAAGGCGGCCACATGGGTCGGGAAGAGATAGACACGATTATCCCGGCACTAAATGAACTCCGCCAGCAGGGTATTCAGCTGACTGGCCCATTGCCCGCGGACACACTTTTCCAGCCCAAATATCTGCAACATGCCGATGCGGTGCTGGCGATGTATCACGATCAGGGCTTACCGGTTCTCAAATTTCAGGGATTTGGTCGCGCGGTAAATATTACCCTCGGCCTGCCGTTTATCCGTACCTCAGTCGATCACGGCACCGCGCTTGAACTAGCCGGGCTGGGTCAGGCTGACGCGGGCAGCTTTATCACGGCGCTTAATCTCGCCATCACTATGATCAAGAGCAGTAATGAATAATCGCGTCCATCAGGGGCACTACGCCCGTAAACGTTTCGGGCAGAACTTCCTGAACGATCAATACATTATCGACAGCATTGTCTCCGCCATTCATCCGCAACGCGACGAAGCGTTAGTCGAGATTGGGCCGGGCCTCGGTGCCCTGACAGAACCGGTCGGCGAACGTCTCGACAGCTTAACGGTTGTGGAGCTTGACCGCGATCTGGCAGCCCGCCTGCAGACACATCCGTTTTTAGGTCCTAAGCTGACGATTTATCAGCAGGATGCCATGACCTTTGATTTTGCCGCGCTGGCTAAAGAGAAAGGCCAGCCGCTACGCGTCTTTGGTAATCTGCCCTACAACATTTCGACCCCGCTGATGTTTCATCTGTTCAGCTATACTGGTTCGATTAAAGATATGCACTTCATGCTGCAGAAAGAAGTGGTTAATCGCCTGGTGGCCGGTCCGGGCAGCAAAGCATATGGTCGCCTGAGCGTCATGGCGCAGTATTACTGCCAGGTCATCCCGGTGCTGGAAGTGCCACCGCACGCTTTTACGCCGCCTCCTAAGGTGGATTCAGCGGTAGTACGTTTGGTGCCTTTTATGACGCCACCGCATCCGGTAAAAGACGTGCGTATTTTAAGCCGTATTACCACGGAAGCGTTCGGCCAACGTCGTAAAACGCTGCGTAACAGCCTGAGCCATATGGTGACTGCGGGTGCGCTGGAAGACTTGTCGATCGATACGGGCCTGCGTGCAGAAAACGTGTCGGTTGCGCAATATTGTCAGTTAGCAAACTGGTTGGCAGACCATCTGGATAAACCGCAGGAGTAACCTATGAGTGAACCGGCCCGCGTATCGATCCACGTCCAAAGCCTTTATGTCGCCTCGCAATCCTCACCGGAAGAAGAGCGTTATGTTTTTGCTTATACCGTTACGATCCGCAATTTAGGCCGCTCCTCTGTGCAACTGCTCGGGCGCTACTGGTTGATCACCAACGGCAATGGACGTGAAACAGAAGTTCAGGGTGAAGGCGTAATCGGTGAACA
>Ga0157363_1000051_pt1 | contig 91778 bp, 89 predicted proteins | sample AttsexASBM1_FD_111477 | JGI IMG/M metagenome (GOLD analysis project Ga0157363, IMG submission 111477) | Fungus gardens microbial communities from leaf cutter ant in Ribeirão Preto, State of São Paulo, Brazil - Atta sexdens ASBM1 | ecosystem: Host-associated > Fungi > Mycelium > Unclassified ...
ACGGCGACAACAATCAGCCACCAGACGGCACGCGGCGAGGCGGCCAGTTCGGTGATGCGGGTGTAGAGCAGTGTCAGCATAGCGGCCTGATGTTCCTGTGAATGTGCGTACTGTCCTACCCGGCCTGCGGGAGCTTGCAAATCCGTAACTCTGTGCAACATGTGTTTCGGCAAACGAACGGCTATAGGACGTGGAACCGTTCTTCCGGAGTGCTGCCGTTTCATGGACAAGATCCCAGCGTCGTTTCAGCGTTATTCCCTTGTCGCCAGACTGTTTCACTGGGGCATGGCGACCATCATTATTCCGCTGTGGCTGCTGGGGTTTTATGTGGGGCGGATCATGCCGCATGCGGCAACGCCCCAGAAGGCGCTTCTGCTGCTGATCCATAAGGAAATCGGGCCGTTCATCATCCTGACGGTTCTGCGACTTGTCTGGCGGGCAACACACCGGCCGCCCACGATGTCATCGGATATTCCGGAAGAGGAGCGTCTGGCGGTGCAGGTCGGGCATTTTGCGCTTTACGCGATGATGCTGGTGGTGCCGTTGACGGGATGGGTCCGGAGTTCTGTCCATGGGCTGCCGATCCCCATGATGTGGATCGTCGATCTGCCGCCATTGGCCCACAAGGCGCCCGTGTTCGTGCCGCTGGTGAATGTGTTGCACCAGTTTTCGTCATGGATTCTGGGCGTGCTGATTGCCGGGCATGGCATTGCAGCGCTGCTGCATCGCTTTGGTCGCAGGGATACGGTTATGGACCGGATGCTCTGAAGAACGGCATGTCATGAAAAAACCCCTGTCCGAGTGATCGGACAGGGGCTTTTTTTTGTGGAGAGACGCTCCGGTTTATTTCGGCGCAGCGGGCTGCTGGGCCGGGAAGGGAGCGGGTTTCAGCACCGGGCGCGGGTGGTCAGCCATATCCTTGCGCAGCCATGTGAGGGCGGCGTCGAGCTGCTGATCCTGTCCGTTGAAGGTGGCAACCGGCATGTTCTCGACTTCAATGTCAGGAGAAACGCCCTTGTTCTCGACCAGCCATTGTCCGTTCAGGTCGAAATAAGGATTTTCGGCTGTACGGGCATTGCCGTTGTCGATCAGGCGGTCTCCGTCCGAGAGCCAGACGCCCGCGCCTGCGGTCCGCTCACCCAACAGTGGGGCGATATGCAGGGACTTGATGCCTTGCGAGAAGGTCTCGCCGTCCGAGTAGGTCATCTCGTCGGACAGGACGATCAGGCGGCCTTGGAAGGACTGCTGCATGTCTACCGACGGCGCGTTGCCGTAGCGGCCCCAGAACATCCACGGACGACGCATGAGTTGTGTGAGAACCCAGCTGTCGATATTGCCGCCCGTGTTGCCGCGGACGTCCACGATCAGGCCGTCCTTGTCGATATTGGCGTAGAACTCGCGGGCAAACGCTTCCATATCGTCGCCGACCATGGATTGCAGATGCAGATAGCCGACGCGGCCGTGGCTGGCGCGATCGACGATATCCGCACGGCCGACCTCCCAGTCGCGTGCGCGCAGGTCACGCTCTTTCATATAAGAGACGGGCATCACGATGATTTTGTGGTCTTTCCCGCCGCGCGAGAGCGTCAGGAGAACCTGCTTTCCGGCCTGATCGGCAAGCAACGAACCGAGGTCGGGCTGGCCTGCGGTCGGCTGACCGTTGATTGCGGTGATGAGATCGCCGTTCCGGGCGTCTACGCCGGGTGCGGCCAGCGGGGACTGCTGGTCGGGGAGGTCGCGGTCGCCCTGATAGATGTGGTCGATCCGGAAGCCCTTGTCCTCATGCGTCAGACGCGCGCCGAGGCCGGCAATGAGGCTGGAAGCGGGCTGGTCGAAGGTCGTGGGCGCGTGGAGCTGCGAGTGCATGGCGCCGATTTCCGCCACCATCTGACCGAGTAGATCGTCGAGATCCGCACGATCGCCGAGACGGTCCACGAGCGGGGCGAAATGGGCGCGTACGGCTTTCCAGTCCACACCGTGCAGGTCGCGGTCATAGTAGTGGTCGCGGTGCAGGCGCCAAGCATCCACGAATTCGTCCGACCATTCCTGTCCGGGGTCGATCCGCAGACGCAGATGGTCGAGGTCGATCTTCTTGCCGTCCAGTTCCTTGGGCTGCTTCTCGCCAGTGGGCGTCAGGAGCAGTTCCGGCGCGTTCTTACCGCGACGACTGAGCGTTAGAAGTGTTTTGCCGTCCGGGGTGATGTCGAAATCCGAAATCTTGGCCGCGTAGGTTTCGATCTTGTGTTCGTTATTGTCGATATGGATCGACTTTAGATCGCCCGGACCATCGCCTGAGCCGGAATTGTCGATCGTGAACAGATAGTCGTCAGAGACGCCGAGGCCTTCATAGTCCCCGGCCGGAACCGGGGCCTGATAGAGACGAGTGGCGATCCCGGCCCATTCGATGGCGGGAAGGGATTTCTTCTTGTCGCCGTCTTTCTTCTTGTCGTCCTTTTTATCGGCGTCGGGCTTCTTGTCCGTCGGGTCCAGTTCGGTTGCAGGCTGGAACGGGAAGCGTTCGCCGGACTGAAGGGCGAGGGCATAAATGCCGGTCCGTTTCGGGAAGGCCGGTCCGATATTGCGGTCTCCCCAGGGCGAGCCGTTGGCGAGCGAGAACGTGCGGTCGGACAGGAACCACAGCCATTTGCCGTCCGGGGAGAAGCTAGGCGTATAGGATTCATAGCGCCCGTCCGTCACCCAGTTCGACTGGCCGGTGGCGGGGACGTAAAGGGCGATCTGGCGACGCAGGTTCGTGCCGCGTGTGCGGACATAGGCCAGAACATGTCCATCCGGGGACCACGAGACGGAATCAAAGACGTTGGTGCCGTCCAGCGTAGCGTTATCGACCAGTTTGTCGGCCTTGGTGGACAGGTCCGTCAGCCAGAGGCGGCCCAGAAGGTCGGTATGGGCAGCGTATTTGCCATCCGGGGAAAGAGACAGTGCCACGGGTTCGGTGGAGGACGGCTGGGTGATGGCCTCGCCCTTGCCGCTGCCATCGGCTGCAAAGCGCCATAGGGCGGAATCGCCGCCCGCATCGCTGAAGGCAATAACGGATTTGCCGTCTGGCGCGATCTGGGCGAGACGCAGGCGGACGTTATCGGGGGTGGCGAGCACGACGACGCGGCGGGGTGAAGCGCCGGCAACCACGACATGACCGCGCATGGTGAAAGCAGCGGCATCGCCCTTGGGGGAGATGGTCGAGGACGTCAGGAAGCGCGTTGGCTTTTCCAGCCAGTACGGGCTGCGGGGCAGGTTGTCGGAGGTCAGGTCTACCTTGACGGGTGTGGTCTCACTGCTGGTCAGATTGAAATCGAACAGGTCCGCGCCTTTACGGAAGACGATATGATCGCCGGAAATGGCGGCTTCGAGGACGCTGTAATCCGTGCAATGGGTGAGCTGTTTCGCGTCCGAGCCGTCGGTGGCGAGGCTCCACAGATTGTAGCGCCCGTTCTCGTCGGAAATGACGATCAGGCGGTCGCGCCAGGGCATTGGGCGGATCAGGTTGGCGTCATGCGTGCCGATGCGCTCGGCTTCCTTGCCGCTCTGAAGATCGAAGCGCCAGAGCTGGGATAGGGCGCCCCCGCGATAGGCGCGCATATGATCGCCGGTCGTGGCGAGGCCGAAGCGGACAGCATAAAGCCAGCGTCCGTCAGGGCTGAGCGCGGCATCGTTCGCGCCGGAAAGCGGGAAGACACGTGTTGCACCGGTTTTCGGATTTATGGCCGAGACGGTCTGGCTGTAATAGGGGCCGGTTGCGGCGGGGCTGGCATAGAGCACCCCGGCATGGGCGTCCCAGCCGATGATTTTCAGACGGGCGACGTTCTCGAAGGTCAGGCGGCGCGGCGTGCCGCCGCTGCGGGGCATGATGTAGATTGCGGTCGGGCCGTCGAAATTAGCGGCGAAGGCGATCTGGGTACCGTCTGGAGAAATGACAGGATGCGGGTCGATGGCGTTCGCACCTTGCGGTACGGTCGTCAGGCGCTGGGCCTGACCGCCTGCGAGGGGAACGCTCCAGACGGACTGTTCGGCGTTGAACAGGATGGTCTGGCCGGAAATCGAGGGTTCACGTAGATAGCCCGGTTCGGCCTGAGCAACGCCGAGCCCCAGCCCCATCAGGGCTGCGCAGGACAGGAGGGAATGTCTGAGCGAGGGGCGTTGGGGCATGGCGATGATCTCGGTATGAAACGAATATGGTCCAGTCGTTTCATAAAGGTGTCATCGGGTCAAAGGCCCCCGGATGACATCCTGTTAAGATATAACATTTCTCTTAACCCACGGCGGCCTTGAGGCCCTGTCCGGCCGCGAGGGGGCAGAGCGGCAGGCAGGCGAAAAGACATGCTCCCAGCAGATCAAGACTTGCGGCTGGGGAAGTGGCGAGCTGTCCGGCATAGGACGAGGCCGCGCCAAAAATCAGAACGGGTGTTGCCAGCGGCAGAACGAGCAGCGGGAGCAGTACGCCGCCACGCCGCGCGCCAAGCACGATCGAGGCCGCCATGCCGCCCAGAAGTGAGAGGGACATCGTACCCATCGCAAGACCGGCCAGCAGGAGCGGGAGTTCGGAGCCCTTGACGCCGAGCATGATGCCGAGCGGGATACTGGCGATCAGAAGCGGCAGGCCAGTCGTCAGCCAGTGCGCGGCCATTTTGGCGAAGGCCACGGCGGCGGGGGCCGGACCGGTCAGCATCAGCAGATCGAGAGAGCCGTCTTCGAGTTCGGCTCCGAACAGACGGTCCAGCGGCAGAAGGCAGGCCAGCAGTGCGCAGACCCAGATGATGCCCGGTCCCATATGTCGCAAAAGGTCGGGCGAAGGACCAAGGGCGAGCGGGAACAGGCTGCCACATAATATAAAGAAGAGCAGCGAGGCCAGCGTGTCGGCGCCGAAGCGGAAAGCCAGACGAAGGTCACGGTCGATCAGGGCGAGAAAAGCGGTCATGACAGCCAGAAGGAGTCCACATGCGCGAGCGAAGGCAGCTCGTGCGAGCGGGTGTTGTCGAGGGGAAGGGGCACATGCGTCGTGACGATCATCGCACCGCCATTGGCGCGATGGGCGGCCATGACGGCGCCGAGGCGTTCGATGCTGGCGACATCCAGCCCGACCGTTGGCTCATCGAGCAGCCAGAGCGGGGCGCCGGACAGCATGACGCGGGCGAAAGCGGCGCGGCGCTTCTGCCCGGAGGACAGCAGGCGCGCGGGAAGATCGGTCAGATGGGTAAGATCAAGGGCGTCAAGCGCGTCGGGCAGACGGGTTGTTCCGAGCTTTTCAGCCAGAGCAAGGTTCTGCGCCAGCGTCAGGCCCGGTTTGAGGGCATCCTGATGGCCGAGCCAGGCAAGGGCGCCATAGCGGATGACCTCGCCTGAATCGGGACGGCGCAGGCCGGAGATCGTACGCAGAAGAGTGGATTTCCCGGCCCCGTTCGGACCCGTGAGGATCATGGCGTCTCCGGCATCCAGCGTCAGGGACACGCCGTCGAGTACCAGCCGGTCTCCACGGAACACCGTGACGTCCTCGACATCGAGTAGGCGTCCGGGCGTAGGAGGTGGCGGAAAATCAGACGGGGTGGTCATCGGAAGGTCTCATGCGCGGGGTTCGGTTCTGTCCCGGTGTGTGTCTTTCTGTTTTAGAGACCCTGCGGGCGTGCTTCGCAAGGGCTGGTGTGGCGCCGGCGCGTGGGGAGGGCGGAATGTGATGATCGTATGAATTGTGCCGCGCGCTGTATTAAGGTCTCGATACCCGTGCTCAGGTCCGTTATGAGGGCTGCACGGTCGTGTGATCGTGCGTCTTTTTTCAAGGGTTTCCGGAACTGGCTGATCTGGTGCTGCAGGCGAGTGGTATCGCCAAATCTTTTGGTGGGAACGAGGTTCTGAAGGGCTTGTCGCTCGATGTGGAGCGCGGCGAACTGATCTCGATGATCGGGCCTTCGGGATGTGGCAAGTCCACGTTCCTGCGCTGCCTCAACTTTCTGGAGCATCCGGATGCGGGTTCTGTCCGCATCAAGGATGTGACGGTTGCGTGTACGGGCAAGCACTGGAGCCGCGCCAACGAGGCCGAGGCCCATAAGCTGCGCGCGCATGTCGGCATGGTGTTTCAGGCCTTCAACCTGTTTCCCCATCGCACGGTGCTCGATAACGTCATGATGGCGCCGATCCAGGTCAAGAAGATGTCCCGGGACGAAGCGCAGTCCATTGCCTGCGAACTGCTGGAAAAGGTCGGTCTTGCCGCGACCAAGGACCGCTATCCGGACAGTCTTTCGGGCGGCCAGAAACAGCGTGCGGCCATTGCGCGCGCGCTCGCGATGAAGCCCTCCGTCATGCTGTATGACGAGCCGACTTCCGCGCTCGACCCCGAGCTTTCCGAGGAAGTCCTGTCCGTGATGCGGGCGCTGGATGATGATGGCATGACGCAGCTTGTGGTGACGCATGACATGCGTTTTGCGCGTGCGGCTTCGGACCGTGTTCTGTTTGTCGAAGGCGGTGAAATCGTCGAGAGCGGTGATCCGGACCTGATGTTTGCCAACCCCAGAGAGGGACGCACACGCCAGTTCCTGCGGACGCTTCTGTGATGAAGAAAATTCTTGCGCTTGTGCTGGCTCTTGCGGTCAGCCCCGTTTCTGTCGCGCTGGCCGACGCGCCTGCTGCCGCGTCGCAGGATCTGCTCTGGGCGTCGGACGGTGAGGCGAACGTGCCTTACGTTTTCCACGATCCGGTCCATGAATCGCGAATGACCGGCTTTGAATATGAACTGGCCGACGCGATTGCCGAGCGTCTGCACCGCAAGGCTACGTTTGTTCAGAACGACTGGGACGGTCTGATCCCCGGTCTGTCGCGCGGGCTGTACGGGATGGTGCTGGACGGCATCGAAATGACGCCGGAGCACAAGGCGGCCGTTCTGTTCTCGCGTCCGTATTATGTGACGAGCGAGCGGATCATCGTCCGGCACGACCAGACCGGTCTGGACACGATGGAGGCCCTCAAGGGCCATACCGTCGGGACGATCAAGGACACGACGGCCGAGCGGATGCTACGTCGGCAGGGTGGTTCGAACGTCCGGTCCTATGAAGAAGAGACGAATGCATTCTCGGATCTGCGAAACGGGCGGCTGGATGCGATCCTGCTCGATGCGCCGATTGCGCTGTATTATGGCAGTATCTCGCCGGATATGAAGCTCGTGGGCGAGCCGATCGGCAGCATGGAATACGGGATCGCGTTCTCGCCCGAAAACCGGGAACTGCGCGATCAGGTGGATGCAGCGCTCGGCGAGATCATCAAGGATGGAACGCTGCATCGCATTCTGGCGCGCTGGAACCTGTGGACGCCGTTGATGGCGAACTACACGGGCGATAACAGCCAGCCGGATATCGCACCGACAGAGTGGAACCGTTATCAGGAGGCCATGGCGAACACGACCGGCAGCGGCTGGCGTGTTCTGATGCGGCGTTATGTCAGTTTCCTGCCGCTGATCGGGCAGGCGGCGCTGATGACGTTGGCGGTTTCGGCGCTGGCCATGGTTCTGGCGGTAGCACTTGGCCTTCTGCTCGCGCTGGCGCGGCATTATGGCGCGGCTCCGCTGCGGTTTGTTGCGGGCATTTATGTCGAGGTCGTGCGCGGAACGCCGCTTCTGATTCAGGTTCTGTTCATTTTCTATGGGCTACCCGCCTTTGGGATCCGGCTGTCGCCTTTCGTGGCAGGTGTGATTTCGCTGGGCCTGAATTATGCAGCTTATGAGGCGGAAAACTATCGCGCCGGGCTTCTGTCCGTGCCGCGCGGGCAGATGGAAGCGGCGATTGCGCTGAACATGACCCACTGGCAGGCGCTGCGGCTCGTGATTGTGCCACAGGCGTTCCGGACGGTTGTGCCGGTCATGACCAACGACTTCATTTCGCTGCTCAAGGACAGTTCGCTCGTTTCCGTTATTACGTTGACGGAGCTGAGCCAGACCTATGTGCGGCTGTCCTCGACCTATTATGACTATTTTGGAACGGGGATCATGGTGGGCATGGCGTATCTGCTGCTCGGACTGCCGTTCGTGCGGCTGGCGCGTATGGCGGAGCGGCGGCTGGGTCGCGGCTTCTCGGGAGCCGGGCACCACTAAAGTCGGGTGCCCGGGCTCGGTTCAGGACGGCTGGGGCGCGGATGGATCGTTGATGAGCGGGGGCACGAGCGTTGCGGTATTCAGCGTTCCGTCAAAGCCCTGACGCAGAACCCTTGACCAGCCGATCATCCACCGGTCCAGCGCGTCGATGAACTGGGAAGCCTCCGGGTTTTTGTGAACCGAGGCTTTGTTCCAGTATTGGGGCGGCGCCAGAAGCTGACGCGATCCGCGTTCAATGGGCGCAACGAGCGTTTCGACTGTTTCGATGTGAGCGGTGCCCTTGCCTGCCGCTGCGGCATAATACCAGCCGACATTGATCATCAGGCTCGGGACCGGAAAGCCGAGTGTGTGCATTCGGTTAAACGCGGCTGTGATGAATGGGTCACTGCTGACGCTCTGGTTTTCGAGGACGGCATTGCTGGTGTAGCTGCATTCCTGTGAGACGCCGGGTTTGTCTGAAATATGCGCGGCGTAGTCGCGGTCGTCATGGCAGGGGGTTTCGAGCTGTTCGGCCAGATCGGCCGGGACGGGCTGCTGTGTGGCGCGCACGACGATGACGCCCGAGACGACGCCGCGATCGGTCCGGGCCAGAACCTGCTGGGAGAGTTCGCCATGCGCGCCGCTTCGGGCGGTCAGGATCGGGTGCCAGTCTCCGGCCGGAAGCGGGAGGATGCGTCCGGCAATGGTGAGGCTGCCGTGTTCGGTGATGCCCGGATCGGGAACGCCGATCTGGTCTCCGAGGCCGGGTGCGCTATTGGGTTGCGCCCCCTGCGCCCCCTGCGCGTCCGGCTGTGATGCGCCGGACGCGGCATTACTCGGTGTCGCGCCGGGCAGATGTCCCGGAAGCCACGGCATGGCTTTCTTGAGCGCTGGGGTGGGGTAGAAGGCCGCCATGCCAAGCGCGCCGACCGTTACGATCACGCTGGTGCGCCACAGCGGCGCACGCCGCCAGAGCCGTCCGAATGCCGTCATGGATCAGTGACTCACCCGACCAAGCTGGACTTCGGTATCACTGGCGATTTCCGTGATGACGGTGCCGTCGTCCTGCGTGACGAGGCGGACGCGCTTGGCGCCCTGCTGACGCGCGACGATCAGGCTTTCACTGACCATGTCCTCGATAGAGCGGACAAGATCGCGCGCACTGGCGCCGGTGCCGAGGTTTTTCTGCTTCATCATCACCTGGAACAGGACGCCAGCGTCGATCCCGCCGGTTTCCACATGCAAACCGTAGCCTTCGATCATGGCTTAGATTTCCAGTGCTGCGACGCGGGCGAGATCCAGACCACGCAGGGCACGGAAAATGAAAATCCGGTCCAGACGGTTGAGAACTTCGGGGGCGAAGCCGGATTTGCGCAGGGCCTCGACCGATTCGGCACGCATTTTCTCAGGCTCGTTGGCGAGGCGATCAGAGATTTCGGTCAGGGCTTCGGTGGCGATATTGGACGTCAGCATGAAGATCGCGCGCGTGGTCGAGACCTGCTCGCCGGTGGAGGCCTCCGTGACGTGGCCATCATTCCATGCGGTCAGGAACTTCTTGAAGACGTCCGGATGGGCCTTCTCGATTTCGTCGAGCAGGACCACGGCGTCCGGATGGTCCTTGAGGCCGCCTGTCAGTTTGCCGAACGTGTCGGAGCCGACATAGCCCTTGGGCGATCCGAAAAGCTGTGTTGCGGCATGGGCGCTGGACATCTGCGTCATGTCGAAATGTAGCAGGGGGCGTTCCATCTGCTTGGCCATCTGCTTGGCGAGGTAGGTCTTGCCAGTGCCCGGAGGGCCTGCGAGCAGGAAAATCCCCACGGGCTTGCCACGGACCTGAAGGGCCAGACGGCGGCGCATCTGTTGGGCGATATCCTCGCAGACCTGATCTTGTCCGATGACGCGGGCGCGAAGGGACGCCGCCAGTTCGTCGGCGTCGAGAACGGTTTCGCGCTGTTCGCGGGCCATGAGTTCTTCAAGGGCTCTGCGGTTCGTCAGACGGCTGAGAACATCCATGATGAGACCTTTCCTGCGGCGCAGTCCGCGACGCGCCAGTTTTTCGGCTGATGTTTCATACGCCAGCCCCGTGACTGCCAGAAGGGCGCTAATGCCTGCCAGTGGAAGATAGAAATGCCGTCCCCATTCGATGGCGGCCCACAGCCCGTTCAGTGACAAGTGTAGCATGACCGCGACCTGAATCACCGCCAGAATAAGAAAGGCGGCCATCATCAGCGGCATGGCCCGGTTGAGCATGGGCACGAGAGACTTGAACACCGGGCAGTTCCTTACTGGACGATCACATTGAGCAGGACGCGCTGGTCCAGCGTCGTCAGGGCAGGCAGGGCTTCGGGGCCAAGGGCTGTAAGGGCACCAACGATCAGGGCAGGCGCATGCGGGATGCTGACCGGGGCGATGAGGATCTGTCCGGCTTCGACAATGGGGATGATGAGATGCTGGAACCTGCCGTTCAGGATCACGCGCTGTGTCAGGCCTGAGACCGTGACGTCAATGGTCTGACCGACGGCACCTGAAGCATCCAGAACCGGCATTTCCACGAGGCGCATCTTGCCATCTTTTACGGCTGCCAGGATGCGGGCGCGGTCAGCCGGGCTAAAACCGCTCTTTGCAAGGGCGGCAGGGGCCTTTGTGGGCGGTAGCATTGAGAGCTGAACTGCGGCGGTCTGGGCTGCGGGGACGGTCGGGACGTTCTGGGACGGTGGGGCCACAGCGGGGGCAAGGGGTGTGGCTGTATTATGTGTGTAGAAAAAAGCGCCGGCCCCGACTGTCAGGGCCGCGATCAGGCCACCTCCACCCCACAGAGCCCGGCTCCGGGAAGCGGGATCGGCGAGCAGAGGCTGCGGGCGCGGTTCTGGACGGGGGTCGGGCTGCACGGTCATTTCAAAACTATCTCACTCCTGACAGCGTCCGAAGACAAGGGCTTTCGAGGCATCGGAATGTAAACAAATCTTTCGACTCGCCGAATGGACAAGCTTTTCAGGAATAAAGGGACTTGCGTTCCTCTTGCGTCTTGAGGGGAGGTGACTTACATAAGGCACATTCCATTCATCTTCCGCTCATTTGGGGGGTGGCCCTGACGGGCCGCCTTTTTTGTCTTGTCTCAGCAGCACGCCTCTTCCGACATCGAACTGCCTCACCTTACGGGGCTGGAAGCCCGTATCGCGGAACGGATCGCGCCGACGCTGGCCGATCTGGGCTACGAACTCGTGCGTCTTTCGGTGCTGGGGCGTGATACTCCGACGATCCAGATCATGGCGGACCGTGCGAACGGCTCCCTGATTTCGGTGGAAGACTGTGAGCAGATCAGTCACGCCGTCGGCGCCATTCTGGACGTTGATGATCCGATCCCCGGCGCATGGATGCTGGAAGTGTCGTCCTCCGGGATCGATCGTCCGCTGACGCGGGCCAAGGACTGGGAACGATTCGCAGGGCATCTGGCTAAGGCGGAACTGGACGTGCCGCTCAATGGCCGTCGCCGCTTCTCGGGGACTGTTATGGGTGCCCGGGACGGTAACGCCCTCATCCGTCTGGATGACGGAACCGAGGCGGTTCTGCCCCTGACGGATATCCGCAAGGCCCGTCTGGTCCTGACCGATGCGCTGATCGAGGCGAGCGCTGCTCTTGCAGGACTCAATCCTGAAGGGGAAGATGGCGGCGAAGCGCGCCAGGCGCCCAAACTGAATCCGAAAAAGCCGGGAAAGAAGTGATGACCCGTCTCATGCTGGCTGGAGGTCCGATCTGATGGACACGTCTGTTACACGTCCCGAACTGCTGCTGGTTGCCGATGCAGTTTCCCGCGAGAAGAATATCGACCGGGAGGAAGTGCTCGAAGCGATGGAGCAGGCCATCCAGAAGGCTGGTCGCGCAAAGTATGGGCATGAAAAGGACATCCGCGCGACGATTGATCGCAAGAGCGGTGAAGTTCGTCTGAGCCGCTGGACCGAGGCGGTCGAGCAGGTCGAGAACGAAGACACGCAGATCCCGCTGCATATCGCCCGGAAGTTCCAGCCGGAAATCAAGGCTGGCGAGCATCTGGTCGATCCGCTGCCGCCGATCGATTTCGGGCGTATTGCCGCACAGACGGCCAAGCAGGTCATCGTGCAGCGCGTGCGGGAATATGAGCGCAAGCGCCAGTATAACGAGTTCAAGGACCGTGTGGGCGAGATCGTCAACGGGACCGTCAAGCGGACCGAGTACGGCAATCTCATGGTGGAGATCGGTCATACCGAAGCCCTGCTTCGTCGTGACGAGCTGATCCCGCGCGAATCCTTCCGTAACTCCGATCGCATTCGCACCTATATTTATGACGTGCGTGACGAGCCGCGTGGCCCGCAGATTTTCCTGTCCCGGACGCATCCGGCCTTCCTTGCCAAGCTGTTTGAGCAGGAAGTTCCGGAAATCTATGACGGGATCATCGAAATCAAGGCCGTGTCCCGTGATCCGGGATCGCGCGCCAAGATGGCCGTGATTTCACGCGATGCCGCGATTGATCCGGTTGGTGCCTGCGTTGGTATGCGTGGCTCCCGCGTTCAGGCTGTCGTGGCCGAACTGCAGGGCGAGAAAATCGACATCATCCCCTGGAGCCCGCAGGCCGCGACGTTCGTCGTCAATGCGCTGGCGTCTGCTGAAGTCAGCAAGGTGGTGATGGATGAAGAAGCGGGTCGCGTTGAAGTCGTGGTGCCGGATGAGCAGCTTTCGCTGGCCATCGGTCGCCGTGGACAGAACGTGCGTCTGGCCAGTCAGCTGACCCGCTGGGACATCGACATTCTGACGGAAGCCGAGGAATCGGAGCGTCGTCAGGAAGAATTCCGCAAGCGCTCCTCGCAGTTCGTCGAGGCGCTGGACGTCGATGACGTGATTGCAGGTCTGCTGGTGACGGAAGGCTTCCATTCCATCGAGGAGCTGGCCTACACGGACCCGGGCGAACTGAACGATATCGAAGGCTTTGACGAGAGCGTGGCTGAAGAGCTCATGCATCGCGCCAATGATTATCTGGCCAGCAAGGAGCAGGCTCTGGACGATCAGCGCAAGGCGCTGGGCGTTACGGACGACGTTGCCGAGCTGGGGACCTTTACGAACCAGATGCTGGTGACGCTGGGCGAGAAGGGCGTGAAGACGCTCGACGATCTGGCGGATCTCGCAGGTGACGAACTGGTGGAGATCCTCGGTGACGAGGCTATCGACGAGGATGCCGCCAATGAGATCATCATGGCAGCCCGTGCGCATTGGTTCGATGGCGAAGAAGCCGACTCGGTAAAAACGGAAAACGATGACGGGGAGTCGACCGACGTCTGATCTTTCTGATACTGATAATGGTCCCGTTCGTGGTGTTCTAGAGCGTCGCGGCTCGGAGCGGCGATGCCTCGTAACGCGAGAGCAGAAGCCGCCCGAAAGCATGATCCGCTTTGTGGTCAGCCCCGATAACCGGGTTGTCCCCGACCTCGCCGGAAAACTTCCGGGTCGGGGAATGTGGTTGAGTGCCAGCCGGGATGTGTTAGATAACGCGCGAACACGACAGGCTTTCGCCAGAGCGGCAAAGGCTCAGGTGTCCGTACCGGAAAACCTTGCCGATCTTGTTGGCGAGGCTCTGGTACAGCGGATGCTGGATGCAGTCAGTCTGGCCCGGAGAGCCGGTCAGACGGTCTGCGGGTTTCAGAAATGCCGGGAGTGGCTTACTTCCGGCAGGGTAGGGGTGGTGATCCGTTCGGAAAGTGCAAGTCCGGACGAATTTTCCAGACTGGTGTCGGGCCGGCGTTCTCTGCCGGTTGTGACAGTTCCCGATCGGGTCCTGGAATCGGCGTTCAGCCGGGACCGGGCGGTCTATGCGGTGATGGCGCCCGGTGCGCTGGCACAGCGCCTGATCGCCGAACATGAGAGATTTTCGGGAGTGGCAGGACGTCCGCTCCCAGACCCTGAAGGGGTCAGTAAGGAACAGGCGGAACTATGAGCGACGGCAACGAGCGCAACCAGGACGGAAACAACACCCCATCACAGGGCGGCGAACAGACCAGAAGCAGCCGCCTGTCGCTTCGCCCCGCTGGACGGCCGGAGGTCGGGCGTACTGTGGATGCTGGCTCCGTGCGTCAGAGCTTCAGTCATGGCCGCTCCAAGGTCGTGCAGGTTGAGGTGCGTAAACCCAAGCGCAATGCCACTGGCCCAGGTGCTGGTGCAGCGGCCCGTGGTGGTCGGCCGGGTGGTCGCGCCCTGACGGCAGCCGAACTGGCCGCCCGCCAGCGCGCTCTGGAAGGGCAGCGTCAGGCTGCGGCTGAAGAAGCGGCACGGCGCGAAGAAGAGAAGATCCAGATCATGTCTGCCGCCGAGGCTGCGCGTCGCGCTGCTGAGGAAGAGCGTCTGATTGCCGAGCAGAAAGCTGCGGAAATCGCTGCTCTGAAGGAAAGCGAACAGCAGGCCGCACGGGAGCAGGCTGCTGCCGAAGCTGCTGCACGTGCAGCAGAACAGGCTGCTGCTGAAGCTGCCGCCCGTGAAGCCGAGGAAGCCGAGCGTTCGGCTCCGCTGGACCCTCGTACGCATTCGACCGGCGGTGTGCAGCTTGCTGCCCCGGTTCAGCGTCTGCGTCCGCTGGCCGAGCGTGCCATCATGCCGCCGCGTCCGGTTCAGCCGTCGCGTCCTGCACCCTCTGCTGCGCCTGCCGCACGCAATAACGAAACACTTCATCTCCGTTCCGGCGCAGCCGCTGCTGGTGGTGACGACGAGCGTCGTCCTGCGCCCCGTCGTACGGGGCCGGGCGCACCTCCCGCACCGGCACGTCGTCCGTCGGCACCGTCCCGCAAAGCCGGTGGCAGCGACCGCCGCTCGGGACGTATCGACGTCCGCGCTGCGATCGAAGGCGATGACGACAAGACCCGTTCGCTGGCCTCGGTCCGCCGTCAGCGCGACCGCGAGCGTCGTCAGGCCGAACTGGAGCGTCTGCGTTCCGATCAGGTTCGCGTCGTGCGTGATGTCATCGTGCCGGAAACCATCACGGTGGCAGAACTGGCCAACCGTATGGCGTCCCGTCAAGGTGAAGTCATCAAGGCACTCATGAAAATGGGCGTCATGGCGACGGCTGCGCAGAGCATCGATGGCGACACGGCGGAGCTGGTGGTTGAGGAATTCGGCCATCGCATCAAGCGTGTTTCCGAGAGCGACGTCGAAATCGGTATCGAAGGCGTGGAAGACAGCGCCGACGAACTGCTGCCGCGCGCTCCGGTCGTGACGGTCATGGGTCATGTCGATCACGGCAAGACCTCCCTGCTCGACGCGCTCCGCACCACGGACGTGGCGGCAAGCGAAGCCGGTGGCATCACGCAGCATATCGGCGCGTATCAGATTACGGCTCCATCGGGGAAGAAGATCACCTTCATCGATACGCCGGGTCATGAGGCCTTCACCTCCATGCGTGCCCGCGGTGCGTCCGTCACCGATATCGTGGTGCTGGTTGTGGCAGCCGATGATGGTGTGATGCCGCAGACGATCGAAGCCATCAAGCATGCCAAGGCGGCTAATGCTCCGATCATCGTGGCGATCAACAAGATCGACAAGCCGGGTGCCAATCCGAACCGCGTCCGTCAGGAACTGCTGAGTCACGAGATCGTGGTCGAGGAAATGGGCGGCGACACCCAGGACGTCGAGGTTTCGGCTCTCAAGCGGACCGGACTGGACAAGCTGGAAGAGTGCATTCTGCTTCAGTCCGAAATGCTGGATCTACGTGCCAATCCGGACCGCGTTGCCGAAGGTGTGGTGATCGAAAGCCGTCTGGATCGTGGACGTGGCCCTGTGGCTTCCGTTCTCGTCCAGAAGGGCACGCTGCGTCGGGGCGACATTCTGGTGGCTGGCTCTGAATGGGGTCGTGTCCGTGCGGTGCTTGATGACCGTGGTCGTCAGCTCAAGGATGCCGGTCCGTCCATGCCGGTCGAGGTTCTTGGCTTGACGGGTGTGCCAGGTGCGGGTGAGCCGTTCGTCGTTGTCGAAAACGATGCCCGGGCCCGTGAGATCAGCGAGTTCCGTCAGCGGAAAATCAAGGACAAGGAAGCAGCCTCGCAGGTTGCAGCCCGTGGGACCCTCGATCAGATGCTGGCCCGGATTCAGGCTGGTGTGCAGAAGGAGGTTGCTCTCCTCGTCAAGGCAGACGTTCAGGGTTCTGCGGAAGCGATTTCCGCGACGGTGCAGAAGCTGGCCCATGAGGAAGTTGCGGTTCGCGTTCTGAACGCCAGTGTCGGTCAGATCACGGAAAGCGACATCCAGCTTGCCAAGGCTTCAGACGCCATCATCGTGGCGTTCAATGTCCGTGCCACCACGCAGGCCCGTGAACTGGCCCAGCGCGAGGGTGTGGATATCCGCTATTACTCGATCATCTATCAGGTGGCGGATGATGTGGAGCAGCTGGTCAAGGGCAAGGTCGCGCCGAAGCATCGCGAGAAGTTCCTGGGCTACGCCGAGATCCGTCAGGTCTTCAACATCACTAAGACCGGCAAGGTCGCGGGTTGCTACGTCACGGAAGGCCTCGTCAAGCGCGGCTGTGGCGTGCGTCTGCTGCGTGACAACGTGGTCATTCATGAGGGCGAGCTGAGCCAGCTCAAGCGCTTCAAGGATGACGTCAAGGAAGTGGCGCGCGGTTACGAGTGTGGTCTGTCGTTTGCGGGTTACAATGACCTGCGCGAAGGCGACGTCGTCGAGTGCTACGAAATGGAAGTGATCCCGGCTTGAGTTCACGTTCGAAGCATGACCTGAAGGGCCCGGCAGGTGTTGTTGCCCAAGGGCCTAGCACTCGCCAGCTCCGGGTCGCCGAAGAGGTCCGCCGTGTTCTGGCGGAACTGTTCGCCCGGACGGAGTTCCGCGATCCGGCGCTTCTGGATGTGCGGATCACGGTCACGGAAGTCCGCATCTCCCCGGATTTCAGACACGCCACGGCTTTCGTGACGCGTCTGGGGCGGAGCGATGTGGAGGTTCTGCTGCCTGCCCTGAAGCGGGTGGCACCGTTCCTGAGAACGGGGCTGTCCAAGGCCCTCAATCTCCGGACGGTTCCGGAAATCCACTTCCAGCCCGATACGGCGCTGGATAACGCCATGGAACTCGACGAGATCATGCGGTCTCCGGAAGTCCGGCGGGATCTGGAAAAAGATCCGGAATAATTTTTTAAAAACGCTCCTCCCCTCCGGTGAGGGGCGTTTTTTTGCATTCTGCCCCCTTGCTGGTTTATCAGCGGCCTTCAAAAGCAAGGACGGGATGTATGGGCAGGAAACGTGGACGCGATATCGACGGGTGGCTGATTCTGGACAAGCCGCTGGGTCCGACCTCCACGGATATGGTCAATAAACTCCGTTGGGCGTTTGATGCGAAAAAAGCCGGGCATGGCGGGACGCTCGATCCACTGGCCTCCGGCGTGCTGCCGATTGCATTCGGCAAAGCAACACGGACCATTTCCTACATTATGGATGCGACAAAACGGTATCGTTTCACGCTGACCTTTGGGGAAAGCCGGACAACGGACGATCTTGAAGGCGAGGTTCTGGCGACGTCGCCGAACCGGCCTACCGATGAGCAGATTCTTGCTGTTCTGCCTGCGCTGACAGGCAATGTCATGCAGGTGCCCCCCGTGTTTTCGGCACTTCGGGTCGGGGGAGAGCGGGCCTATGATATGGCACGCGCAGGCCGTCCGCCCGAGCTTCCACCCCGTCCGGCGCGGATCGATTCGATAACGTTGGTGGAACGTCCGGATGCGGATACGGCCGTTTTTGACGTGCAGTCGGGCAAGGGCGTCTATATGCGTTCGCTGGCGCGGGACATTGCGCTGGCCTGTGGAACGGTCGGGCATATTTCCGTGCTGCGGCGGACGAAGTGCGGGCCATTCGATCTGAGCCATGCCCTGACGATCGATCAGATATCACTGGACAAATCGACTCAAACTGTGGACAACGCCGATGCTCTTCCGGCTCCTCTGCTGGATGCGGCGACCGCGCTGGTCGACATCCCGGCGCTGGCCGTCACCGATGCGGAGGGAAGGGTGCTTGTCTGGGGGCAGTCGATAGACCCTTCGGACCTCGTGCATCCTCTGCCGGCATTGTCACAGGGGGAAGACCATCTGTGGCGCGCGATGATCGGAGAGCACGTGCTGGGTCTGTGTCATGTCCGTCATGGGCGGCTCAGGGCAGCGCGGATGCTGGAAAACCACGAGTTTTTTGGAGAACACGATGTCGATTACCGCAGAACGCCGCACGGCACTGATTTCTGAATACAAGCAGAGCGAGACGGATACGGGTTCGCCGGAAGTACAGGTTGCCATCCTGTCCGAGCGTATCGTCAACCTGACCGAGCACCTCAAGACCCACAAGAAGGACTTCCACTCCCGTCGTGGTCTTCTGATGATGGTCGGGCAGCGTCGTAGCCTGCTGGACTATCTGAAGCGCAAGGACCAGGCCCGTTACCAGAGCCTGATCGAGCGTCTCGGCCTGCGTCGCTGAGTTGATCTGTCCGGGAGCATGCTCCCGGACACTCTCGCCATCGCCAGTCCGGCGGTGCGGGTGCGCGACCGGCGTTTCAGGCCACATGGTGTCGTGCCGGGGACTGCCCGCCATCACCGCCATGCCGTCCGAAACGCTGCTCCGCCACCTGCCGGACGCCCGGAGATGGTTTCACCCTTAATTTGGGAAAACATGCATGTTTGATTATTTCCGCAAGGAAATCGAATGGGCCGGACGCCCCCTGATCCTGGAGACCGGCAAGGTCGCACGCCAGGCAGACGGCGCCGTCATGATCACTTATGGCGATACGGTTGTGCTCTGCACCGCCGTTGGCGCCAAGAGCGTCAAGCCGGGACAGGACTTCTTCCCGCTGACGGTCAACTATCAGGAAAAGGCTTACGCCGCCGGCAAGATCCCGGGTGGGTTCTTCAAGCGTGAAGGCCGTCCGTCCGAAGCTGAAGTCCTGAACGCCCGTCTGATCGATCGTCCGATCCGTCCGCTGTTCCCGGAGAACTTCCGCAACGAAGTCCAGATCACCGCAACGGTTCTGAGCTACGACAACGAAAACGATCCGGCTCTCGTGTCGCTGATCGGCTGCTCGGCTGCGCTGACGCTTTCCGGTATTCCGTTCTTCGGCCCGGTTGCCTGCGCCCGTATCGGCCGCATCGACGGCAAGCTGGTCGTGAACCTGGTTCATGACGAACTTAAGAACAGCACACTCGACCTGATGGTCGCCGGTACGGCCGAAGGCGTGCTGATGGTCGAATCCGAAGCCAGCGAGCTTTCGGAAGAGACGATGCTTGAAGCCGTCACGCTGGGACACACGTCCTTCCAGCCGGTTATCGACGCTATCATCGCGCTGGCCGAGCACGCTGCGAAAGCGCCGTGGGATCTGCCGTCGCTGACGAAGGAAGAAATCGCCCTTCGCAAGCGCGTCGACAAGGTCGGCAACAAGCTGATGGCGGATGCTTACAAGGAACGTCAGAAGCAGGCCCGTTATAAGAAGGTTGCCGAAGCCAAGGACCGGATCAACGAGATTCTGGCCGAGGAAGGTCTGGACCTCGAACTCGCCAAGCCGATGCTCAAGGAGCTTGAGGCGCAGGTCGTTCGTGGGTCCATCCTCAAGACCGGCATCCGCATTGATGGCCGTGACCTGAAGACGGTCCGCCCGATCCTTGCTGAAGTCGGCATCCTGCCGCGCGCTCATGGATCGTCCCTGTTCACGCGTGGCGAGACGCAGGCCCTCGTGGTCGCGACGCTCGGCACGGGTCAGGACGAGCAGATCATCGACGCGCTGGAAGGGGAATACCGTTCCAACTTCATGCTGCACTACAACTTCCCGCCGTATTCGGTTGGCGAGTGTGGTCGCATGGGCTCCCCGGGTCGTCGTGAGATCGGTCATGGCAAGCTGGCATGGCGCGCGATCCATCCGCTGCTGCCGACCAAGGAAGCCTTTCCGTACACGATGCGCGTTGTCTCCGAGATCACGGAAAGCAACGGTTCGTCCTCCATGGCGACCGTCTGCGGCTCGTCGCTTGCGCTGATGGATGCCGGCGTTCCCCTGCCGCGTCCGGTGGCTGGCATTGCCATGGGCCTGATCAAGGAAGACCGTGGCTATGCCGTGCTGTCCGACATCCTTGGGGATGAAGATCACCTCGGCGACATGGACTTCAAGGTGGCCGGTACGGCTGACGGTGTGACCGCGCTTCAGATGGACATCAAGATCACGTCCATTACGCCTGAAATCATGAAGATCGCGCTGGAGCAGGCCCGTGAAGGCCGGATCCATATCCTTGGCGAAATGTCCAAAGCGCTGACGGAAGGCCGTTCGGATGTTTCGGGCAATGCTCCGAAGATCACGACGATTTCCGTGCCGAAGGAAAAGATCCGCGACGTGATCGGCTCCGGTGGCAAGGTGATCCGCGAGATCGTCGAATATTCGGGGGCAAAGGTCGATATCGGTGACGATGGCACTGTGACGATCGCTGCTGCGAACGACGAGCAGGCCCAGAAGGCCATCTCCCGGATCGAAGGCATTGTCGCTGAGCCGGAAATCGGCCGCATCTATGACGGTAAGATCGTCAAGACCGCCGATTTCGGTGCGTTCGTGAACTTCCTTGGCCCGCGTGACGGTCTGGTTCACATTTCCGAACTGGCTGAAGGCCGCGTTGCGAAGACGTCCGACGTCGTCAAGCAGGGCGATGCCGTGAAGGTTAAGGTCATCGGGTTCGATGATCGCGGCAAGGTCAAGCTCTCCATGAGGGTTGTCGATCAGGCCACGGGTGCCGATATCACGGAGAGCGTGGGGGCCCGACCGGCCCGTCCGCCCCGTCGCGACGCCGAGTGAGTGTTGGGGCGGGGCTCACAAGGCCCCGCCCTTTTTTTCTGAGTTTCGGAGACAGCCAGTCCCCATGAAATCTATTGATACCCTCCGTTTTGGTGGTCAGGACGTGCTGCCTCTGATCGAAGGGGGCAAAGGTGTCTCCGTCTCTACGGGCGTCTCGGCCGGACACTGGGCCGCTGCGGGCGGGATTGGGACCATTTCGGCTGTCAATGCGGACAGCTACGATCAGGACGGTCATCCGGTTCCGCAGGTCTATCATGGTCGCACGCGCCGCGAGCGCCAGCAGGAACTGATCCGTTACGCGATTGATGGCGGTATTGCACAGGCGAAGATCGCCCACGAGATTTCGGGCGGCAGAGGCCGGATCAACGTCAATATCCTTTGGGAAATGGGTGGGGCCGAAGAGGTCATCATCGGGATTCTCGAAGGCGCTCCGGGGCTGGTGCATGGCGTGACCTGTGGCGCGGGCATGCCGTACCGCCTGTCTGACATCGCGGTCCGTTTCGGTATTCCCTATTATCCGATCGTCTCTTCGGGACGGGCGTTCAACGCTCTGTGGCGGCGTGCGTACAGCAAGGCGCCTGAACTGCTGGGCGGCGTGGTTTACGAAGATCCATGGCGTGCGGGTGGCCATAACGGTCTGTCCAACACGGAAAATCCCTTTTCGCCGGAAGATCCGTATCCGCGCGTTCTCGAACTGCGCCGTGTCATGCGGAATTATGGTCTGGGCGAGACGCCGATCATCATGGCCGGTGGAGTCTGGCATCTTGAGGACTGGCAGGACTGGATCGGCAATCCGGAGCTGGGGCCGATCGTGTTCCAGTTCGGAACCCGCCCGCTTCTGACGCAGGAAAGCCCGATCCCCGATGCCTGGAAGCGCCGTCTGCTGACGCTGAAGGAGGGGGATGTATATCTCAACCGCTTCTCTCCGACCGGTTTCTATTCCTCGGCCGTCCGCAACAGCTTCCTGCAGGATCTGTGTGAGCGCTCCGAGCGTCAGGTGCCGTACAGTCAGGAAGCTGGCGACGGCTACGAGGCGTCCTACGGCGTTGGCGCCCGCAAGCGCGAAGTGTTCGTCCCGGCCGCCGACCGTCCGCGAATTGCAGACTGGGAAGCCGCGGGCTTTACCGAGGCTCTGCGGACGCCGGACGATACGCTGGTCTTCGTGACGCCCGAAAGCGCGCGCGAAATCCTTGCCGACCAGACGGCCTGCATGGGATGTCTTTCGCAGTGCCGGTTCTCTAACTGGATGCAACGCGAGCCGTATACCAACGGCCAGAAGGCGGATCCGCGCTCTTTCTGCATTCAGAAGACGCTCCAGACCATTTCCCATATTCCGCCCGGTGCGGATGAGGATAATGTGGTCGACCATAACCTTATGTTCGGCGGCACGAATGCATGGCGTTTCGGAACTGACCCGTTCTACGCGAACGGCTTTGTCCCGACGGTCAGCCAGCTCGTGGAGCGTATTCTGACCGGTCGCTGATGGCCTCTGACCCGCCGCTTTCCCGCCAGACGCCTCCCTCCCGCGCCTCACAGGGGCGGGAGAGACCGCTTGATTTTCTGAAGCAGTTTTTGGCGCGTCATTCGGTTCCCGTCAGCCCGGAGCAGATTGCTCCGGCAGAAGGAACCCGGGCGGCGGTGGCGACGGTCGTAGCGCTGCTTCCCGCGATTTATGAACATCAGGCCGTTCTGGCCTGGGCTGGCTTTGCCGCCTTCTGGAGCTGCCTGATCGAGCCGGGCGGGACGGCGCGCGAGCAGTTTCGTATTCTTGGACTTTTTACGGCGTGCGGCACGATCCTTGGGGGCGTGACGTCGCTGATTGCGGTGTACCCACTTTGGGGTGTGCTGCCCTGGCTTGCGCTGACGGGGCTGATGGCAGGTCTGGCCAGGGCGCTGTCGCCGTCCATCGCGCTGCTTTGTGCGCTGCTGGGCTGTGTCATGCTGGCGGGCACCGGGTTTCCAGCGCATAGATTTCAGGACGCTCTCGTCGTTGCTCTTGCGTTTGGGGGGGGGACTCTGGGCGGCATTTCTGTGCCTCGTGGTCTGGACGCAGCATCCTTACGCTCCTGCGCGACGGGCTGTTGGAGCCTGTTACCGGCTGCTGTCGGTCATGGCGGGCGAGATCGCAGCGGGGCGGCTGCAGGAAACCGTACACCGGCAGAATGTGCGTACGGCCATCGAGCGGGCCCGGGGGCTGGCGCTTCAGATCGATGCCGGACATGCGAGTTACGGTATGCGCGGGCGGCTGATTGCCTCGCTGGCCGGGGCTGAGCGTCTGTTTACCGCCATGCTGGCCGTCGAGCATCTTGTCGAAACCCGTGGGCTGGATTTTGAGGCGCGGGGTACGCTGGCGCCGTTTCTGCCGGGTTCCGCGCAGATGCTGGCGGCGATCGCGATGCGCGCTGTCAATTATACCATGTTGGTCGTGTTCATCAGCGCGCAGTTCATTGTCGTGACGGAAATGCTCATGCCGTCGCAAGGCATTGCGTGGATGCGGGTGCTGGATAACACGCTCGGCAGTGTCATTGGGTTGCTCTGTGCGTTCACGGTCTGCCCGCAGCGGCGGGGGCAGGACATGGATGGCCTGTTGCAGACGGCAGTGATCGGCAATCTGCGGTATGTGTCGGCTGTGTTGAAGCGGGAAGATCCCGTGACGACAGATCGCGTCCAGCGTCAGGCCGGGATCGATACCACACGGGCCGAGTTTGCCCGTGGCTCGCTTCCCGTTCTGGGCGGGGTTTCGGCAGTGGGAGAGCGCGCGACGCAGGCTCATGCTCTGTTGCGGGCGCTGCGTCGTCTCAGCGGGGAGGCGACGTTGCTGCGGTTCGATATTTCGGCTGGGTTATGTGAAGGAGATGCGCAGGCCGGGGAGCGCTGGAGTGCTACGGCTACGGCTCTTGAGGCGGGCGCACCCTTCGCAGACATTGCCCAGAAGATCGAAAATGGAGATGTCATGGCCGAGATCGCCGCTCTGGAGCGTGCGGGACGCAAGACTGTCTGATCCCGGAGGCGGATAACCGCCTCCGGTTTTCATGAGAAGATATGATGGGGACGCTCAGCGGCGTCCACCGGGTCCACGACCGCCCTGGCCACCGCCATGGTTGCCGCCGCCCATTCCTCCGCCGCCCATTCCTCCGCCGCCCGGCCTGCCCGGTCCCTGACCGCCTCCGGGTCTTCCGCCACCAGGTCCATGGCCAAACCCACCTCCCGGTCTGCCATCGGGCCTCCCCTGTCCACCCGGACCATGGCCGGGTCCTCCAGGCCGGGGGCCGGGACGTACGCCGGGAGGCCGCCCCGGACCGCGTCCGGGATAAGGGCCGACGTAATAACCCGGTCCCCAGCCCCATCCTGGGCCCCATGTGCTGCCCCAGCCGCGATTATAAGTGCTGCTGTAATAGCCCCCGCCGCCATAATAGGTGCCGTATTGGCCGGGGCCGCCATATTCATAGTCACCGCAGCCTGACAAAAGTCCCAGAAGGCAGAGCGTACCGCCAAGGCGCAGGAAGGATTTTGTTGTCCAACGGGTCATTTCGCATCTCCTGCCGCGCTGGGATCATGCCATTCCATGACGCCGAAGGCGGCGCCGCTTGGGTCGGCGAGGACCGCGATCATGCTGTTCTGATGATCGGTGTGGGGTTGCACGAGAACACGCCCTCCAAGCTGCACGGCTTTTTCGGCGGCACCCCCGACGCTGTCCATCTGTATGAAGCCGATCCATCGCGCACTCGCATCCGCAGGCAGGCGCGCCGGGAGGGGGTTGACGGTCGCACGGGCGATGGATTGTGAGTCCAGAATATAGCGCTGGTGCGTGTCGGGAGGGGGTGCGTCTTCAACCTGATAGCCGAAGAGTTTCTGATAGAACCCCGCGCTTGCGGCGGGAGCCGGGGTCAGGATTGCATGCCAGATCCAGTCGCCCTGAGCCGTGTCGTCCGTATCGTCACGGTCGCCGTGAGGGGCGTGCAGAGCGGCGAAAAGCGCGCCTTGCGGGTCGGCGATGATGGCCTGCTCGCCACGGCCCGGAACAACGGTCGGACGGTACAGGATTTTTCCGCCCCACTGGAGCGATTCCTTGGCCACTGTCGGGACGTCGAGCGCCGAAATGAACGGAAGCCAGAGCGGCTGGGGCGGGTTATCCGTGTCGGGCAGAGGACGCTCGACCAGTCCGGCTACGACATGGCCACTGACCAGCGCCTCGGCATAATGGCCGCGCGAGACGGGGCGGTCCTAAAAATTCCAGCCCAGAAGTGCGCCATAAAAAGCCTTGGCTTTGGCCAGATCGGGCGTTGTGAGCTGTGTGTAGACGATCTTGCCGGGCAAGGTTTTTGAGAGCGCGGCTGGCGTCTCAGCGGTGTTGGCTGTCTGTGCAAGCGCATCGGGAGCGAAAGCTGTCAGACTGATACTGAGAGTGAGGGCTGCTGACAGCGTGACGGCGGCCGTGCCTGTTCGGGAGAGGCGGGAAAAGGGCGGCAAAGGCGGCACTCCTTCTGTTCTGATCTGCACGGTGCGCCTTCGGGACGATCGGCAGGCCGGAGGGGAGCATCCTGTGGCTCCCCGTAATAAAGGCACGACGTTTGACGTCCCATTCCGTTCCCGGAATGCAGCAAAAATGTGGCGCTGCCCTGGGGGTCAGATATTGGGGTCAGATCAGGGCGAGTTCGGCCAGCTCCTTCCGAAGCTGTGGCGGGAGATCGGCAATGCCGTCATGACCAAGGCTGCTGCCCAGATCGGGGGGCGCGTCCTTGGGGTCCAGATAGCGCCAGCCCTGAAACGGGCGCATCGGGCGTGGCTGGACCGGGATGATCTCGTCGGACACGACGATCAGTGTGCCTGTGCTGCCATCCGGACGCTGGGCGCTTTTCAGGCCAATGATGGGCTGGCGGCACAGGACCATGCCGTCCATCACACGATACAGGGAGCCACCGTCCAGAACCTCCTCGGCCCGTTTGGGCATGGTGCGGGTCTGGACGGTGGCGTGACCGTTGATGCGGTAATGGTTCAGCCGTTCGCGCAGGACTTCGATGCTCGGGCAGCCGACGGCCAGTTTGATGATGTTCATCATAGATGTCGGGTGCCCTCTTTCAAACTCTCAGTGCGTGCCCATGGCGTTCTGGGACTGCGAGACGAAATCGTTGATGAAGCGCGTCTTGTCGATGGACTGCACGATCTTCACCTTCCGCAGACCCATGCCCTTCGGAGCGGTTGAATCCGGCCAGATATGGGCGTGACCGTAATCCATCCCGTGGTCGATATTGACGTTCATGATGGCCGTGACGGATTTCGTGATCAGTGTTGGATCAACGGCGATCGCGGAGGTCAGTTCATCCCAGAGCGGTAGCGGCGCCTGATACTTTTGCAGATAATCCGTGACGGCGTTGTGCTTTGCGTCGATGCGGTTTGCCAGTTCGGGCGTCATCATGATGTCGTTCGAGACGTTGCCGACGCAGGTGATGGCGGGCCATGGCGCCGTCAGAGCGATCTGGGCAGCTTCGGGATCCATGATCAGGTTGAAGTCGGATGCGAAATCAGCATTGCCGGTGACGGACATCATGCTGGCATCAAGCAAGCCGCCCATGAAGACGAGCTGTTTGGCGGTTTCGGCGAAAGTCGGGTCGATCCGGATGGCGAGGGCGAGGTTCGTCAGCGGACCTGCGGCGATGATCGTGACTTGATGCGGATGGGCGTGGACTTCACGGATCAGGAACATGGCAGCCGGAAGCGCGTCGGCGGTGATATGAGGCGCGCCTTCAGTCAGTTTACCGACGGGAGGCTGTGTGGCCGGGACGTGTTCGATGGAGCCGAGGCCGCCCCATGCACCTTTCCAGGGAATGATGCCGAACTGCTGTTCGCGCAGTTTCGTCTCCGCGACGGTGTTGACCAGCGGCGTGGTGGCGCCATCGGCGACCGGGATCTGCGTCTGGCGGGCGATTTCCAGAAAGCGCAGGGCATGCGCCGTGCCTGCGTTTTCCCAGTCATCGCCGACGACCGACGTCAGGCCGAGCAGCGTCACGCCCGGGCGGTTGAGCAGGGGAATGATGGACTGGATGTTGGAGCCGCCCGGACCGAGGAAGTCGTTGTCGAGCACGACGTAATTCGGAGCAGGAGCGGCGTTCGCTGCGGCAAGCGGGGCGAGTACGGTGCAGGCAGCCAGAAGGGCAGAGAGAATGGATCGGCGCATGGTCTCTTCCAGATGGATTAAGACCGGATCATGCCCTCAAGTGACGAGGCGCGCCAGTATCGCTTCAAGACGAAGCCGTCCTTCGCCGGTCGCGCGCAGGATACCGCTGTCCCGTTCGAGGTAGTTTTCCTCAATGCAGGCGTCGAGCAGGGCAGGGTCTATACAGTCCAGAAGCGCGCGACCCGTGCGGGCGGCGAAGGCCGCCTCGTCGATGCCTTCAGACAGGCGCAGGCCCATCAGCAGGGCTTCGCGGCCTTTTTCTCCCGGCGTGAGCAGGGTTTCCTCGGTACTGCCTGAGCCTGTCTTTTCAACTCGCTCGGCCCAGGGTTCGGGCGCACGGTGGCGGCGGGTGGCGTAGAGCTCGCTGTCCAGCGTCAGGCGCCCATGAGCACCGGGGCCGATGCCGATATAATCCGCATAACGCCAGTAGGTCAGGTTATGGCGGCTCTCGGCGCCGGGGCGGGCGTAGTTTGAGACTTCATAAGGCAGGAGGCCGTGACGGCCGGCGATGTCGCCGGTCAGGTCATAGAGGCGTGCGGCGGTGTCTTCGTCGGGCAGGGTGAGTTCGCCGCGCCGGTGCATGGCTTCGAACTTTGTGCCGGGCTCGATGGTGAGCTGATACAGCGACAGGTGATCGGCCACGAGATCGAGCGCTGTGGTCAGTTCGTCCGTCCAGTCGGCATTGCTCTGGCCGGGGCGGGCGTAGATCAGATCAAAGGAAATGCGCGGGAACAGGGTTCGGGCGGTTTCGAGGGCGCGGATGGCCTGCGTGGCGGAGTGTTCGCGGCCGAGCTTGTGCAGCGCATCGTCTCGCAGGCTTTGGACGCCGAGCGAGACGCGGTTGACCCCGGCCTGACGGAACGCCGCGAATTTTCCGGCTTCGACGCTGGTCGGGTTGGCTTCGAGCGTGATTTCCAGATCGTCCTGTGCATCGAACAGGCGGTGTGCGTCCTCGATCAGGGCTGCGACGGTCTCGGGGGCCATGAGCGACGGTGTGCCGCCGCCGAAAAAGATCGAACGTAGGGGACGTTTGACGCCATCGCGGGTCAGGCGGGCGGCGTCATGGGCCAGTTCACGGCGCAGGGCTGCGGCAAAGCGCTGCTGCGGGATCACCTCCCGGACATGGGAGTTGAAATCGCAGTAGGGGCACTTCGCCAGACAGAACGGCCAGTGGATGTAGAGGGATAGCGGCTCGGCCAAAGGACGGGAGGTCAAATGGCGATCCGGACGCCGAATTCCACCACGCGATCGGGCGGGATGCGCAGGAACTCGGTCGTGGAGGCCGCATTGCGCTGGAGCAGGAGGAAGATCCACATGCGCCAGAGCTGCATCTTCGGCACGCGGGAGCGGACGACGAGTTCATGAGACGTGAAATAGGAGGCCTGAATGGCGTCGAACGCCACGCCGAGCGCGTTCAGTTCCAGCAAGGCGCGGGGGAGATTGGGCATCTCCATGAAGCCGTAGCGGACGATGACGCGGTGAATGTTGGGGGCGAGTTCCTGAACGATGGCGCGGTGGCCGCGCTCGGCTTCCGGCTGGTCGAGGTTCTGGACCGTCACGAACAGGATGTGATCGTGCAGGACCTTGTTGTGCTTGAGGTTATGTAGCAGCGAGTTCGGCACGATGTCGGGGTTGGCGGTCAGGAAGACGGCCAGACCGGGAACACGGATTGTGCGGGACTGCGGCAGACGCGCGAGAAAGGAGCCCATCGGCATGGAATCCGCCTGCTGGCGGGCGGCGATGAGGCTGCGTCCGCGCTTCCAGGTGGTCATGATGATGGTGCTGATGATGCCGATTGCGAGCGGGACCCACCCGCCATCCGGGATCTTGAGCACGTTCGCGGAGAAGAAAATGCTGTCCACGATGAAGAAAAAGCCGAAGACGATCGCGACCGTGGCGGTCTTCCATTTGAAGACGCGGCGGAACACCACCATGGCCAGAACGCAGGTGCACAGGAATGTCCCCGTGACGGCGATGCCGTAGGCTGCGGCGAGGGCCGAGGACGTGCGGAACGACAGCACCAGAACCAGCGCGCCGAAGGCCAGAATCCAGTTCAGCGACGGCAGATAGATCTGGGCTTCTTCCGACGCGTTGGTGTGCATGATGCGGGTGCGGGGTAGGTAGCCGAGCTGGATGAGCTGACGGCACAGCGAGAAGCTGCCCGAGATCCCAGCTTGCGAGGCGATCACGGTTGCGAAGGTCGCAAGGATCAGCATCGGGATCTGTGCCCAGTGCGGCACCAGAAGATAGAACGGGTTGGACAGAGCATGCGGATTATGGATCAGCAGGGCGGCCTGTCCGAAATAGTTCAGCGTCAGGGATGGCAGAACGAAGAACAGCCAGGCCTTGCGGATCGGGGCGCGTCCGAAATGGCCCATATCGGCATAAAGCGCTTCCGCACCTGTCACGGACAGGACGACCGAACCGAGTGCGATGAACGACAGGTAGCCGTGCATGATGATGAATTCGAGCGCGAAGGTCGGCGACAGGGCAAGCAGGATATGGGGGTAGAGCAAGATCCCCTTGACGCCGAGAATGGCGAGAACCGCAAACCAGGCCACCATGATCGGGCCGAACGCCTTGCCGATCTTGCCGGTTCCCAGCACCTGAACCGAGAACAGCCCGACCAGAACGATCATTGCCAGCGGGATGATGATGTGGCTGGCCGACGGCACGGCGGTTTCGATGCCTTCCACGGCTGAAAGGACCGAAATGGCGGGGGTGATAATGCTGTCGCCGAAGAACAGGCAGGTTCCTGCAATGCCCACGAGGCCGAACAGCCATCGGAAATGCTGCGACTTGCAGACGCGCTGGGCGAGGGACATGAGGGCGATGATGCCGCCTTCGCCGTCATGGTCGGCCCGCATGATGAGAATGACGTATTTGATGGTGACGATGAGCATCAGCGCCCAGAACGTCAGGCTCGCAAGCCCCATGATTTCCCAGGGCTGGGCAGGCATCTTGGGCGTACTGACAATGCTGACGGAGGATTGCAGCGCATAGAGAGGGCTGGTGCCGATATCGCCGTAAACCACGCCCAGAACCGTAAGCAGCGCGCCCATGCCGGCGGGACGCTTGTGGCTGGAACCGTCGTCTTCGCCGCCGATCTCGTGGGTATGGCCTTCCGAACGGGCCTGCTCGATCGTCTGGACGACGTCGCCGGAGTCGTTGGGAATCCCTACGCCATGAGGAGAGTTGGAGGCGCGGTCACCGTCATGTTCAGGCATTGCTGGTTCCATTTACGGGCGTCAGTAGAGTGCCGTCATCTCCTGTCGCAGCACTGGTCAAGCGCGCTCCACATCACGGCAACTTCCCCTCATGACAAGATTTCTGCGACGGACGCAAGCCGTGCGTCAGGAATGTGGCGCGGGACGGCTTCCGAAAATGGCGGTTCCCACCCGGACGAGCGTTGCGTTTTCGGCAATGGCGGTTTCAAAATCGGCGGACATCCCCATCGAGAGCACCGGCAGTCCGTGCCGTTCGGCTGTTCTGCGCAGGAAGTGGAAATGGGGTGCGGGGTCTTTATCCTCGGGGGGGATGCACATCAAACCCCGGATTTTGGGACCGAATTTTTCAAGAGAGGCTTCAATGAACGCATCGGCTTTTTCTCGGGGAATGCCGGATTTCTGCGGTTCGTCGCCCGTGTTGACCTGAACGAGAAGCTCGGGGAGGCGTCCGGCTTTCTGCGCGGCTTTCTCGATCGCGTCTGACAGAGAAGGGCGGTCGAGGCTCTCGATCACGTCCGCGATCTGGCAGGCTTCGAGTGCCTTGTTGGTCTGAAGGCCGCCGATGATGTGCAGGCGCAGGTCCGGAAAATGGTCGCGAAGCTGCGGAAATTTGGAGGCTGCTTCCTGCACACGGTTTTCCCCGAACAGGCGCTGACCGGCTTTCAGTGCTGCTTCGACGCTCTCGATCGGGTGGAACTTGCTGACGGCCACGAGAGACACGTTCGCCTCTGCGCGCTCGGCTTTTTCGCAGGCTTGAGCGATACGATGACGGATGGCGGCGAGGTTTTGGGCAATAAGATCGGACATGTCGGGAGAAGACGCCATTGCGTCCGTGGCCGCAAGATGCGATTTCGGCAGGATGCGAGAGATCGATAGCCTGTCATGACCCAGCCCCCATCCAACAAGCCTCCCCGTAACCCGGCCTCCGGAACCCGGAATGCTGGACCACGTCGCCCGCAAGGGTCGTCACAGGGTGGCCGTACGCCGCAGCGTCGTCCTGCGCCGGACCCGACGCGCGACCTTGCGTTTGATATTGTCTGTGGCGTGGTCGAACATCGTCGGATGCTGGAGACGACGCTGGATCGTGCGGGACAAGGACTGGACCCGCGGGATCGGGCTTCGGCCCATCGTCTGGCGGCGACGACATTGCGTCATCTGGGCAGCATGACCGAACTGCTTCAGCCGCTGCTGCGCCGCGAACCGCCCGAGCCTGTGCGTTGCGCATTGCTGATGGGCGTGGCGCAGTTGCTGCATCTCGAAACGCCGCCCCATGCGGCGGTCGGGACGATCGTGGATCTTCTGCGCCGTCGCGGTCTGGCCCCATTCGCGGGGCTAGCCAATGCCGTGTTGCGGCGTGTGGCGCGGGAAGGGCAGGAGCTTCTGGATGGTCTGGACGTGGACCGGCTGGATGTTCCGCCGTGGTTGTGGAGCGCGTGGGGTAAGCGGGCGCGGGCGATTTCGCGCGGCTTGCATCGTGAAGCGCCGCTGGATCTGACGCTACGTCCGGGTGCGGTCGCGCCGGAAGGTGGCGAGGTGCTGCCGACAGGGTCCGTCCGTTATCCGGCCGGAACGCGCATCACAACGCTTGAAGGCTTCGAGGACGGCGCGTTCTGGGCGCAGGATGTGGCGGCGACCATGCCGGTGAAGCTGATGGGCGATGTGTCGGGCAAGACCGTTGTGGATCTGTGTGCGGCACCGGGCGGCAAGACGGCCCAGCTTGCAACGGCAGGTGCGCAAGTTGTGGCGGTCGAGCGTGAGGAAGCGCGGGCGCAGCGGCTGGAAGACAATATCGCGCGTCTGAAGCTGTCGGCGAAGACGGTTGTGGCGGATGCCGCAACATGGCGTCCGGAGTCTCCGGTGGATATGGTTCTGCTGGATGCGCCCTGTTCCGCGACGGGCACGTTGCGCCGTCATCCAGATGTGTTGTGGATCAAGCGTCCGCGCGACGTGACGACGCTGGCGGAAGGTCAGGATGCGCTGATTGATGCCGCGCATGAAATGCTCAAACCGGGTGGTGTGCTGCTTTATGCCGTCTGCTCGCTTCAGGACGAGGAAGGTCCGGAGCGGATCAAGGCAGCGATTGCGCGCGGTGGTTGGAAGTTCGATCCGTTTTCGGAAGCGGAACTGGCCGATATGGCCGTCGCCCGGACATGGGATGGGATGTTCCGCACCCATCCGGGTCTGTGGAGCGAACTTGGTGGCATGGACGGCTTCTTTGCCGCGCGTCTGATCAAAGTCTGAGGCCAGTCGGCATCGGGAATATTCCCGATGCCGGATGTGCTGCCTTCAGGGCGCCGGGTTGGAGTGGACCTGATGGATGGCGTTGATCTTCTGTTCGAGCTCGGGCGTGATGATGACATCCGTTGCGCCGAGAATGGTGCGGAGCTGATCGACGCTGGTGGCGCCAATGATGTTGGATGTCACGAACGGGCGTGAGGTGACGAACGCGATCGCGAGCTGGGTAGGGTCGATCCCCTCCTCACGGGCGAGGGCGTGATAGGCCGTGATGGCATCGTCAACGCCGGGCTTTTCATAACGCTGGCCACGGTTGAACAGCGTGGTGCGGGCCCCGGCAGGGCGGGCGCCGTGCAGATATTTCCCGGTCAGGTAGCCCTGCGCGAGCGGGGAATAGGCCAGCAGTCCGACCTTCTCGTGCAGCGCCATTTCGGCAAGGCCGATCTCGAAAGTCCGGTTGATCAGGTTATAGGCGTTCTGGATGGAGGCGACGCGCGGCAAGACCGTGCGGGAGGCTTCCAGAAATTTCGACACGCCCCATGCGGTCTCGTTGGAGAGGCCGACATGGCGGATCTTGCCTTCGTTCACGAGATCGCCGAGCACGCCGAGCGTCTCTTCGAACGGAACGGCGGAATCCTCCGGCAGGTCGCGGAAGGTCGTGCCGCCTTCGCCGAACAGGCCGACTTTCCGGTCAGGCCAGTGGAGCTGATAAAGGTCGATGTAATCGGTGCCAAGGCGGCGCAGTGAGCCTTCGAGCGCATAGCGGATCTGGCGCGGGGTGAGGCGTGCTTCCTCGCCATCGGGGCGGAACCACGGCATGGCCGTTCGTCCGACGACCTTGCTGGCGATGACAAGATGATCACGGCCGCCGCGGGCTTTCAGCCAGCTTCCGATGATGGTTTCGGTTGAGCCCTGCGTCTCGGCGCGGGGCGGGATGGAATAGAGTTCGGCGGTGTCGATGAAATTGATGCCGTGGTCCAGCGCCATGTCGAGCTGGGCGTGGCCCTCGGTTTCGGTGTTCTGCTGACCGAAGGTCATGGTGCCGAGGCAGATTTCGCTGACGGCAATGCCGGTGCGGCCAAGTTCACGCTGTTTCATGGAAAAGACCTGATCAGAAAGATGGGGAAGCCCTTAGCATGGACAGAGCCGGGCCATTGATCAAGGCGCGGCTCTGTCCATGCTCTGTTTATGGGGCCAGTGTGACGATGACGCGCAAGCCCCCGCCGGTCCGGTTTTCGAGGCGGACATCCCCGCCCTGACCATGCAGAATGGTGCGGGCAATGGCCAGACCAAGGCCGGTTCCACCGGTTTCGCGGTTGCGGCTGCTCTCGATGCGGACGAAAGGTTCGAACACGCGGTCCAGCTCGTTTTCAGGCAGGCCCGGGCCGTTGTCTTCGATCAGGATGCGGACCGCATTGCCTTTCTCGCTGGGGCGGGGGGCTGGAATGAGTGTGACATGGGCGTCCCCGCCATATTTCAGGGCATTGAGGATCAGGTTGTTCAGGGCGCGTTTCAGCGCGACCGAGCGCGCCTTGATGCGGACGGGCACGTTGGGCGGTTCATAAAACAGGTCGTCCGCCTTGTCCGGCAGGCTCTCGGCGGCTTCGTCCATGATGGTCTGGAGCAGAGCGCGCAGGTCCAGCGTGACGATGGGTTCGGCGGAAGCGCTGTCACGTCCGAAGGCCAGTGTGGCGGAAACCATGGCTTCCATCTCGTCCAGATCGGCCAGCACCTTGTTGCGGAGTGCGTCGTCGTCGATGAACTCGGCGCGCAGTTTCAGGCGCGTGATGGGCGTGCGCAGATCATGGCCGATGGCGGTCAGCATGAGCGTGCGGTCGGTTACGAAACGACGGATACGCGTGGCCATCGTATTGAAGGCAATCGCGGCACGTCGGATTTCGGAAGGACCGTTTTCAGGCAGGGCTGCGGTGTTGACGTCTCGTCCCAATGCTTCAGCGGCGTTGGCCAGCGTCGTGACGGGGGCGATCAGGCGGCGTGTGGCCCAGACGATCATCGCACTGCCGGCAATGGACATGACGAGGAACGCAATCAGAAAGGTTGGCGATCCGAACGGGTTGGGCAGAGGGGTGACGAACCGGACCACGACCCAGCAGTCCCGATCCGGCAGGAGGATCGAAGTGGAGTGAGTTCGCAGCTTTTGGCCGATCAGAACCTTGCGCGGATAAAGGGACGACGGCAGCAGTGCCCATCGCACGAAGGGCGGCATATCATGCCGGTGCAGGCTTCCCGGAAAGCGGGGGTTTCCTTCCATCGGGGGAGGCATATGGCCGTCCATCGGGTTCCCCATTGGACCCGGCATGGAGCCACCCAAGGGCGTACCGGAAGGACCGGGGGGCATGTGGAAATCCGGGCCGTTCATGCCGGGCTCGGGAAAACCCGGTGGTCCCATATGCGGGGGCATGTCCGCACCCGGATGGGGGCCGTTTTCGTCCATCATGCCGGGCTGGGGAAAGCCATCGCGCGGATGATGCAGGAAAGGGGAAGACACTCTCGGGGGGAGGGGAATCTCATGCCCCTCGATCAACGGGTCCGGCTCTTTGAGAAGCAGGACCGTGACGTTGGAGGGGACGCGCAGGTCTTCGATCGCGTCGCGACGGTCGGCCGGGCTGGCTTCCGCGACCGTGCGGTAGATCGAAAAGACCTGCACCTGCTCCTCATGGACCTGACTGCGCTCTTCCAGATCGAAGCGGTCCAGCGCGTGGATGGCCAGTCCTGCGGCTTCCACGATGGCAAGCCCCACAATCAGCAGGAGGCTGGTGCGGGTGACGAGAGATCGTGGAAGAATGTGCATTCCGGTCAGAGACGCTCGACTTCTGCCGCGAGGACATAGCCCCCGCCGCGCACCGTCTTGATGACCTGAGCGTTCCGGCCGTCGTCTTCGAGCTTGCGACGCAGGCGGCTGACTGCGACGTCGATGGCGCGGTCGAACGGTCCGGCCTGACGGCCCCGAAGCAGTTCCAGAAGCATGTCACGCGTCAGCACGCGGTTCGCGCGTTCAAGCAGCGCCATCAGCAGGTCATACTCGCCACCGGTGAGGGAGACTTCCGCACCCTCCGGGTTCAGCAGGCGACGGCGGACGGGATCGAGGCACCAGCCTGCGAAGTGGATCTTGCGGGTATCGGCAACCTGTCGCTTGTCCTCGACGTCGATCGTCCGGCGCAGCACCGCGCGGATGCGGGCGAGCAGTTCGCGCGGGTTGAAGGGCTTGGCGACATAATCGTCCGCACCGAATTCGAGGCCGATGATCCGGTCGGTTTCATCGCTCATGGCGGTGAGCATGATGATGGGGACGTTGTCCTGCGAGCGCAGCCAGCGCGCGACTTCAAGACCGCTCTCGCCGGGCAGCATCAGATCCAGCACCACGAGTTGGTAGTGGCCGTTCGCCCAGGCCTTGCGGGCCTCGCGGGCGTCACGGGCCGCTGTGACGCGGAAATGATTGCGTTCGAGGAACTGGCTCAGCAGTTCGCGGATTTCGCGGTCATCATCCACGACCAGAAGATGGGGCAGTGTTTCCGTGCTCATGACCAGAGGCCTTTCAGGAATGCTGTGACCGCGTTCAGACTGCGTGTGCCGCCCCCGATAAGGGACGGCACTGCGGCGATGTCAGGCCAGCCATGGCGGGACAGGCAGGTTTTTCGCACGCAGGAACTCCGGGTTGAACAGCTTGGACTGATATCGGGCGCCACCGTCGCACAGAATTGTAACAATCGTATGTCCGGGTCCAAGGCGGCGTGCGGTACGGATTGCCGCAGCGACATTGATGCCGGACGAGCCACCGACCGAAAGGCCTTCGTTCGAAGTCAGGGAGAAAATCTGCTCCAGCGCCTCGGCATCGGGAATACGTTCGGCGTCATCGGGGGCCGAGCCTTCCAGATTGGCGGTCACGCGGCCTTGACCGATTCCTTCGGTAATCGAACCCCCGGTAATGGTGAGGTCGTTGGACTTCACCCAACCGTAAAGGGCGGAACCTTCCGGATCGGCGAGGACGACGCGCGGCGCGGTCTTTTCGGCTGCTGCGGCCTGATCGCGCAGGCCCAGTGCGATTCCAGCCAGCGTTCCGCCGGTGCCGCAGGCGCAGGTGAAGGCGTCGATTTTTCCGCCCGTCTGCTCCCAGATCTCGCGGGCCGTAGTGGCGCGGTGGCCTTCGCGGTTGGCAGTGTTGTCGAACTGGTTGGCCCAGAAGCCGCCGATTTCTTCGGCGAGACGGCGTGAGACATGGACGTAATTGCCCGGATCACGATAGGGCTTGGCGGGGACAAGACGCAGATCCGCGCCGATCATGCGCAGAAAGTCCAGCTTCTCGCGGCTCTGTGTTTCCGGCACGACGATCACGGCCTTGCAGCCTACCGCATGGGCGACCAGCGTCAGGCCGATTCCCGTATTGCCCGCCGTTCCCTCAACGACCGTGCCGCCGGGTTTCAGGGCGCCGCTTTTCAGGGCATCATTGATGATTGCAAGAGCCGCGCGGTCCTTCACGGAGCCGCCGGGGTTCATGAACTCGGCTTTGCCGTAGATATTGCAGCCGGTTTCCTCGGACGCGCGTTCAAGGCGAATCAGAGGTGTGCCTCCGATCGCGGTGGTCATACCCGGGGAGACGGTCTGCCATCCGATCGTGGCAGCCTGGCGGTTCGGAGAGAGGTCGGTCATACGGTAACTCCTGTGCTGGCCCGTGCTGGGTGAATTATAGAACGCGTTTTGGAAGGATGAGAAAGAGCATGAAGGTTCTGACAGCAAGGCAGGCGTGGGACATGCTTGAAAAAAAGCATGGAACGAGCTCTGAGAATGACGCGCAGCCTGTTCTGGTGGATGTGCGCACGCCGCCGGAATGGATGCATGTGGGACTGCCCGATGCGGATGCGATGACCGCGCCGCTTCTGTGTGTGACATGGCAGCCGGACCTTCAGCGCGAGTTCCTCGAAGCCCTGCTCGAAGCTGTTCCCGACCAGCAGACGCCGCTGCTGTTCCTGTGCCGGTCGGGCGTACGTTCTCATCATGCCGCACTGCTGGCGGAAAATGCCGGTTATGCGGATGTCAGCAATATCGTGGACGGATTCGAAGACCAGCACGGCCCCGGCAAGGGCTGGCGTTCCAGCGGCCTGCCGTCGGCTTACATGCCGCTGTCGGGTTCCTGATCCGCGTCGTAATGCACTTCCAGCACGGCGCACCACGGATAACGACTGTCGTAGCTGTGCCCTGAACTGTCGGCGATCATGCCGTTGGCATCCGTGGGAACATGGGTAAGGGCTACGGCATCATCCACGTTGCCGCCGACAATGCTCAGCTCGTGTCCGAAAGGTTGGGCATTCTGGTTGGTGGCGGAGACGATGCCGCAATGGGCTGGAAAGCCGTAGCTGGTCGGCAGCATGGAAAAGGTGACGGTCTTGCTCTTGCCGCGCCCGACACAGATCAGATCGCCGAGCTTGGGGGCGTAGGTTCCGGGATCATGGGCAGTCACGCCGCTGGACTGCCCGCTGGCGGCGGCGTTGATATAGGTCGAATGATTGGGAGAATACGGGAAGCGTCCATTGGCGCCTGCAATACGCATCACATACGAGATGAATGCGGCCGACCAGGCATAATGGCCGTCATGCGCGATCTCAAAGCGTGTGCCCTGAGAATCTGTCTTGCCCGTCCAGCCGACTTCCGTCTCATACGGGTCCTGTCCGATCCACCAGTATTCGCCGATCCGCTGCCAAAGGCCTGGGAGCCGTTCGGGCTTCAGCGCCGCATCGGTGGGTTCGGGACGGTCTTCGGGGTTATCGTCCGAGATGGGGGAGCCGAACATCCGCCATTCGCGCAGGGCGATGGCCGCGACATCCTGCCGGTTGAACGGCTCGAAATTGCGGGTGGCGAAGTCCGGAACATGGACGTCGTAACCTACCGGACCAGTGGTTCCGTTCGCATACTGAGCGTTCGGCGTGCGGGCCGGATACGGGCTGACACTCTGCTGGCTGGAACATGCAGCCAGTGCGAGCAGGGCGGCCGTAGCGGCTGCTCGCCTGAAAAGATGCGAATCTGGCACTGTTATCCTCATGTACCCGTCATGACTTCAACTTGAACGGCATGTGACACAGAGCGTCAAGGATGGGGGCTGACCGGGGAAGGGGCCACGGCCTGCCATGCCTTTATTTTTATGCAGGTTTTCTGAATGACAGGCAGTCCCACGGGAGGAAACCAGAAGCCCAGCAGAGCCGTGGATATTCCAGCACAGAATATTGTCTGCATCCGTGACATGGGTCTTGTTCTGAACAGGAATGTGAGTGTGACGATACAGACAATCGGCAGGAGGCCGAGATAGATCAACAGACAGCGGGTGAAGAGGGGCTCGCTTGCCGGGTTGTCTATGGCCATACCGAACCCGATGCAGAGTGCGGGCAGAAAGACGCTCGCGGTCAGCCTCAGAACAGCGTTTCCCGCAAGGAGCGTCCGAATGATCTGAAACCAAAGCGGAGCGTAGCCCTTGAAGGGTGCTTCAGACGTCACGGAGTATCGGGAAACAGTGATCGCAGCCCTACTTCGCTTGCCTCGCAACGGCCGCGCTCCGTGATGAGACCCGTCACGAGGCGGGCTGGCGTGACGTCGAAGGCCGGATTTGCGGCCGGACTGCCGAGAGGCGCGATGCGGACGCGGCTGGCGTCTCCCCGGTTGTCGAGGCCTGTCATGAACAGCACTTCGTCAGCGCTGCGCTCTTCAATCGGGATTTCCTTCACGCCGTCACGCACGCGCCAGTCGATCGTCGAGGACGGCAGTGCCACCCAGAACGGGACGTTGTTGTCATGCGCGGCCAAGGCCTTGAGATAGGTGCCGATCTTGTTGGCCACGTCGCCCTGCGCCGTGACACGGTCCGTGCCGACGATGACCATATCCACACGTCCGGCCTGCATGTAATGGCCGCCAGCATTGTCTGCGATGACGGTGTGCGGCACGCCGTGACTTCCGAGTTCCCATGCCGTCAGCAGGCTGCCCTGATTGCGGGGGCGCGTCTCATCCACCCAGACATGAACCGGAATGCCTTCGTCATGCGCCATATAAATCGGGGCAAGGGCCGTGCCCCAATCGACGGTGGCGATCCATCCGGCATTGCAGTGCGTCAGAAGATTGACCTGTCCCTGACGACCCTTGCGCTCCCAGATTTCGCGGATCAGTTCCAGACCGTGACGGCCGATGGATTCATTGACCTGTACGTCTTCGTCGCAGATGGCGTCGGCTTCGGCATAGCCCGCGGTGACACGCCCGGCTTCCGGAACAGCCTTGAGGTGTTTGACCATGCGCTCGATGGCCCAGCGCAGGTTGATGGCGGTCGGGCGCGTGGCGACGAGAAAGGCTGCGGCCTTGTCCAGAGCCTCGTCGGAGGCATCGTCCTGTAGGGCGAACACCAGACCATAGGCGGCGACGGCCCCGATCAGCGGGGCCCCGCGCACCTGCATGGACGTAATGGCCTCGGCCACACCGCCGACATCCCGGAGTTCCAGAAGCTCCACAGCCCAGGGGAAGCGGGTCTGGTCGAAAATCCGGATGCTGCTGGCATCGTCGGACGGGCGCCAGAGGCTGCGATAGGAAATGCCGTTGATTTTCAAGGGAACGCTCCTCGGAAGGCCGGAAAGACGGGGCTGCAACGGGAGCGCGAACGACCCCATGCTGACTGAACTGCTGGGTTCTGCATGTGCGTGATCTGCGGGCCTGACTCAAGCCCCTGTGCATGAAACTTTCATGCACAGGGGTCGAGACGTTTGCGAGCGCAGGATTTTCAATGCTGGACTGCGTCGAGGATAACCTTTGCGCCGGTGGTCCACGGAACGGGTTTGAACTCGCTCCGCACCTTTTGGGTCCACGCGGCCAGATCTTCTGGATCGTCGATGACCTGACGGATCAGGACATAGGCTTCACTGAGATTGCGCGGGTTGAAGTAGCGCCCGAGCGGTCCGCCAGCTTCGGGGATGGAGGTCGTGTTGGAGGCGATACAGGGACGCCCCATGGCCAGACCTTCCGTCACCGGAAGGCCCCAGCCTTCGAAGAAAGACGGGAAGACCGAGAAGCTGCAATCGGAATAAAGACGTCGCAGTTCGGCATCGGACGGATTCTGGATGAAGCGGATTTTGCCATCCAGCCATTTCGTATTCTCAAGCTGCTGCATGAGATCGGAAACGAGCCAGCCCGGACGCCCCGCGAACACCAGTGTCGGAACCTGATCGACCGGCATGTCTTCCAGCATCTGCCGCCAGATCCGGAAGAGGAGCATGTGGTTCTTGCGGGCCTCGATCGTGGAGACAAACAAGACGTAGGGCTCGCTCACCAGACGTTCGGTCGGCATGACGGTTTCCGCCAGTCCGAACTCCGTTCCCATCGGAACATGCTGGACCGTGATTCCCGTTCCGATGCCTTCTTCCGCAAGATAGGACTGGACGTCCTGTGCTGTGGCGCGGCTGTTGGCGAAGATGATGTCCGCTAGCGGCAACACGGCATGATGCCAGGCCCGGAACGTCGTAATCACGCCAATATGGCACCATTCGGGGCAGCGGATGGGAGCCAGATCATGCATCAGGAGCCCGAAGGAGACCCGCAGTTCATCACGTAGCCACCGGACTGTCTGGACATAATTCTCATGATGCCACGGAGAACCCAGCGTCAGGAAGACGTCCCCAGCCTCGACAGCTTCCGCCAGGGGGGTTCCTTCGGCGTGCTGCGCGGCGTCGGTGCTTGACTGCTGACGTCGGCGGCGCAGAGCCGCCTTGCCTTCGTTGACTGCCAGTCGTCCCAGCCCGACCCACAGGCTCGCCAGTCCGCCCAGAACCTGTCCTTCCGTTTGCAGGATGCCGGTCAATGCCTGACGGTGTGTTTCGTTCTCGGCGAACTGCATGGCGGAAAACAGCGGCGCCGAGGCTTTTGCGGCTTTGGCGCCGCTGTCTTTCATAACTTGCCGCAGCAGCGTGTCGACTACCGACCAGTCGATGGTGCGGAAATCGCGCGGATCGTGTTTGTTCGCCCCGCGGCGTACGAACTGGACGTTGTGGCCGTGTAGGGTCCGCAGGCCCGCGGAGAGCTCGAACACCACACGCTGAATGCCGCTCGGTCGTCCATGATGGACGAGGTGAAACAGCAGGTCGTCGACGTCGATCCAAAGGGTCATGACGCTCTCCCGTCCACATACGCGGCGTGACAGGCGTCCAGAATGGCGTCAGCAGTATGCTCCCACGGGGTGGGTTTAAACTGCGTTCGGACCTGCTCCTGCCATTTCGTCAGGCCTTCGCGGTCTTCGATCGTCTCACGGACGACACGATAGGCGTCGTCGGTGTTTTCCGGATCGAAATAGCGCGACAGCGGGCCGCCGGCTTCGGGGACGGAGGTCGCGTTCGAGGCCACGCAGGGACGGCCATGGATCAGGCTTTCCGTCACCGGCAGGCCCCAGCCTTCAAACAGGGATGGGAAAAGCGTGAACATGCAGCCGTCATACAGATGCGCCAGTTCGTCATCCGACGGGTCGCGCAGAAGACGGATCTTGCCACGCAGCCAGTCGGTATTTTCAAGCTGCTGCATGAGATCGGAGACGAGCCAGCCGACCCGTCCTGCGAAAACAAGCGTCGGCACCTGTTCGGGAGGCAGATCAGCAACCAGACGACGCCAGACGCGGAATGCCAGCATATGGTTCTTGCGCGCTTCGATGGTGGAGACGAACAGAACATAGCTTTCTGGCGCAGGCAGTCCTTTGGGACGTTCGCCTGTCACTTTGCGGGGAGGGCCGAAGCCGCTGCCAATCGGCACGGTCTGCACGGGGGCCAGCAGCTTCAGGCGATGTTTGCGGGTGTAGTCATCAATGGTTTTCGCCGTAGCGTGGCTGATGGCCAGAAGGCGTCCGCACTGCGGGAGGGTCGTATCCAGCCAGTGCCGGAAATCCCGGATCAGGGACAGCGCACACCATTCCGGCCGGATGGCGGGAATGAGATCGGACAGTAGCAGGACAGGCTGGATGCCATACGCTTTGCGCATTCTGGCCAGGCGGTCGCCGAAGCCGGGCTCCGACCATGCTGCACCGAGGATCAGGAAAATATCGCCGGGCTTTGGCTGATTGGCTGTGTCGGTCGTAATTGACGACTGCATCACAGCCGGTGTTCGGGCGTTTCCCGTTTCCGAACGGCGCGTCATCTGTTTTTGCACGAAACGGCGTAAAAGGCGCAGGGCGCGCAACTGGTTTACGGCCATCGTCAGCAGAGGGCGCGCCAGTTCCGGCGGCAGGCTCTCGATGCGTCTGATGACGGTGTGGCGCAGATTTCTTACGAAAGCACGGGGCGTTTTGCGCGACTGGGGCGCCGGGCGACTGTCATGTGCGACTTTTTCATCGGCACGCACGACGAAAAGATTTTCCAGATCGTCGAAGGACACCGTGGAAACAAGCTGTGTTTCGTTCTGTCCGCGTCGGATCAGTGCAATATTGCCCATACCCGGTTTGGTTGCGGCCTGCTTGCGGATGACATGCAGGATTTCATAGACAAGTCGCTGAATTCCGCTGGGGCGCGAATTGTTTTCGAAATACTGGAAAATGTCTTCGACGTCGATCCAGATGGTATAATCTGCTTGCATATGTTCGGACTAGCTTTGTGGCGGCCGACAGGGACGCCGGTCTGTCAAACGATATTAGTGTTAAAGTTTAGGTAAGCCCCGCCGGATGGGCAAGGGTAGCGGGGACAAGGCAGAGCCTTCGTTCCGCAGGATTGATTGGGTCAGGGGAGTTCTGTTGTGAACAGCGTTACAGTTCGTCAATGCGTCATTCTGCTGGAAGATCCTGTATCACACGCCTTGCCTCTGTCGCTTTTGCCCTGTGGGGATAGGCCGTTTCTCGCTTGGCTTATGCGGGAAATGCAGCGTTTTGGTGTCAACGAGTTCATAATTCTGACTGCACAAGGCTCGCAGGACGTTTTGGCTGCTATTGAAAGTCTTGGTTCTTTCCTCCCCAGACCCGCCAAAATCGTCATAAGCGTTGCACCGCCCGGGCTGGGGAGCGGAGGCGCGCTTCGTCATGCCCGACCGCATCTGCGGGAAAAATTCCTCATATGTCCCGCAAACACATTATTTTCCTGCAATCTGGCTCGTTTGCTGACACGCGCACGGAATGGACACTGGATGTTGTTGCGCCCGGTCACTTTGCCGGAGCAGCAGGCAGAAGTCTTTTTGAGTGAAGACGGGTTTGTGTCGTTTCACCAGAACCGTGACGACTTGGAAAAGCCAGTTTTAGTGAGGACCGGCCTCTGTCTTTTTGATGTCTCCATCTGTGAAATTCTGACGGAAACCTGCTCTTTGGAGCAAGACGTGCTTCCAAAGCTGGCGGAAAATGGAACTCTCCGGGGTCTCTCGCTGACAGGAAATTTTTACGATTGTGCGAATGACAGCAGGTTGGAAAAGACGCTGCAGGAGATGTCGCTGAATTTGCGCCGTCCGGCCGTTTTTCTGGATCGCGACGGCGTCATTAACCGGGATTTTGGATGGGTCGGAACGCGCGAACGGTTCGAATGGGAGTCGGGTGTCCGTGAGGCCATCGCCCGAATGACCGAGAGTGGCCATCACGTTTTTATCGTGACCAACCAGTCCGGGATTGCACGGGGGTTCTATTCCGAAGCCGACCTTATGGCTCTTATGGACTGGGTTATCGACAGCATCCGCGAGCATGGCGGGACTGTGGATGACTGGCGGTACTGCCCCATGCACCCAGAGGCCGAAGTCGAACGTTATCGAGGGCATAGCGTGGACCGCAAACCGTCGCCCGGTATGATCCTTGATCTGTTGCAACGATGGGAACTGGACCCTGCGCGTTGCGTCCTGTTTGGAGACCAGCCGACCGACATGCAGGCTGCATATGCGGCAGGCCTTCGAGGGATCATGGTGGGACCTGACAAACTGTCCGATCTGTTTCCAGAAATGGGCATGTCATTGTGTGAGAATGAGTTTCTGGAAAGTCCTCGACAGTCTGTAAGGTGACAGTTACAATTCGTATCAAATAGTCTGAATGGAAAGATGATGGCATCTTACAGGAACACGCAGGCCTCCCTGTCTCGTATTTCCTCGAAGGCGCAGCAGTCCAGATGCAGTGACCCTGAGGAGAGGGTTTGCCTGAGCGCGGTGGAAAAATATCGGCTGTTGCGTGAGACCCGTCGTGTTGTCAGGAGAGAGCGTCTGGCTGACGAACGTAAATCCGAGACGTGTCAGGATAGGTGATCTCTGGAGATTCTGGCATTTTTCTGAGGTATGACGGTCGTATCGGTCATTCCCGGACAGGCTGACAGATCTGCGAGAGGAGCAGGTCGGCCCATTAGGAAGCCCTGTGCCGTCGTGCAGGATGTATGACGTAGCATATCGAGTTGGGCGGCGGTTTCTACGCCCTCGGCGATAACTTCCATCGACATGGCATGTCCCAGCGTCATGATGGCGCTGACGATGCTCTGGGCCTGTGGATCGTTCAACATGTCTCGGATGAAGGAACGATCGATCTTGATCCGGTCAAAGGGAAAGCTGCGCAGATAATTGAGACTTGAAAATCCGATACCAAAATCGTCCATGACAATCTTGACGCCCAGAGCGCGGATTTTGCCCATGGTTTCAAGATTGCGCTGTACAGCGTCCAGAAATATGCTTTCCGTCAGTTCGAGTTCGAGCCTTTCCGCAGCGAGACCCGTCTGAAAAAGCGTCTGGATGACGGCTGCATACATGTCGTCATGCGCGAACTGGACTGCGGAAATATTGACGGCGATCCTGATATGCTCCGGCAGCCTGCTCGCCTGGGCACAGGCTTCGAGCAGTACCCAGCGGCCAATCGGGACAATGAGGTTGCAGTCTTCCGCAACCGGGATGAATTCGTTCGGGGCAATCACACCCCTGACCGGGTGTTGCCAGCGAAGCAGGGCTTCGACGCATTCGACTCTGTTTGTTTTAAGGCAGATCAGAGGCTGGAATTCGAGAAAAAACTCGTTTGATTCGAGAGCCCGTTGCAGGTCATGTTCCATTTCGCAGCGATGCTGGACATTTGCCTGCATGACAGGATTGAAGCTGATCCAGTCTGGCGACTGAAGACGACGGGCTTCGCTCAGGGCAAGTTCAGCATAATGGCAGGCCGTCTCGAAGCGGTATGTATCAAATGGAATCAGGCAGCAGCCGATACTGGCTGTGATGTGGATTCTGTGTCCATCTACGGGCAGTGTGGTGTGAAAGATATCCCGTGTAATCTGTGCCCAGTGTGTGGCCTCAGTGGGCTGTTCGTACGGGAAAGGGCAGAAAATTCCGAACTCGTCGCTGCTGAAGCGTGCAACGATGCAGTCATCACTCAGGAATGTCTGAAGGCGTTGTCCGATCGCTTCGAGAAGGTCGTTGGCGATTCTGGTGCCGTAACGCTCGTTGATGGTGCGGAAACGGTTGATGTTGACGTGCAGGAGAATACCTGCGGCTTGCGGCGCTGCATGCTTGAGGAAGAAGTCTTCGAGATGTCTCTCGAACTCTGTCCTGCTGCACAGGCCCGGGGCAGAGTCCGGAGGCAGAATGTCTGTGACGGGAGAAAGAGACCTGAGGAATGTGACGGCCAGCGCCAGACAGTCTTTGTCGTTTCGGCGAAGGGGAGTCAGTCTGAACTGGACGGGAATAGTTTCTTTCTGCAGCGTCATGAGACGGCCGGAGTGGTACTGATTGTCCGGCAGGGCTTTTAGAGCGGCGGGAAGGATCTCTTCGAGCGGGGGGAAATTCTGGAGGTCGGTCCCGAGGCAGGAGAGGAGAGATCTGTTGGCCTCAATGATCCGGCCCTGATACAGAATGGCCAATCCCTCGCTGGAGGCGTCGGCGAGATGGTGAATCGGAAAGAGTGTTTTGATATTTTCCCGGGACGCAGTCTTCGGAAGGCGTGTGTCCGCGCAGGGGCGTTCTCCTTCCTGACCTGTTCTCTGGGAAATACGCACAATCATTTCCATCCTTTAATCTCGATGTAAGATGCCTTGGCTTCTGTTAAGAAACTGGAAATGTCGGACAGTCAGGAATCGCTCAAACTGCAACAAAATGTTGCTGAGACCGAATTTGACGCGATTCAGGCCCCAGTCCTGACCATTCTTCCGCCGCGCGAGCGTTACGAAGCAGGTCATGCGGGGGCAATTTCCCTGCTGGTGAGCCGTCTTGCCGGCGCTGGAGATGTCGTCGCGGGAAGGGTGGCGGTGGGCGTGCCTTTACCCGGCGGTCGTTATCAACCGTTAATCGTGCCAAGGGTTCCTCTTTCGCATGGGTGGCGTTTGCGTTTTGCCTGTGTGGCGATGATGCGGTCGTGTCGGCCAGCGCTCACGGAAATTCACAACCGACCGGATCTGGCCCGGTTTCTGGCGCGGTTTGGGCCGGTGCGTCTGGTTCTGCACAATGATCCCTGCGAGATGAGAGGCGCGCGATCGGTCCGACAGCGTGAGGATCTGGCGCGGCATGTTCTGGTCTGTGGGGTTTCGGACTGGGTCATCCAGCGTTTCCGGGAAGGATGCGGCCCGATCCGGACTGAAGTGCAGCCCAACTGTCTGGATCTTTCCGCACTGCCAGTCTCACACGGCAGGCAGAAGACGGTCCTGTTTGCGGGGCGGGTCGTGGCGGACAAGGGCGTAGATGCGCTTGTGCGCGCCTGGGGTCAGATCAGGGCGCGTTATCCGGGATGGCGGGCTGTTATCATGGGAGCGGATCGGTTCGGGCCGGACTCTCCCGAAACGCCTTATCTGAAGCAGCTTCGGCCTCTTGCGGCGGCTGCCGGGATCGTGATGACAGGGTATCGGCCTCATGAGGTTGTTCTGGCCGCGATGGCGGAGGCGGCAATCATTGTGGTGCCAAGCCGCTGGCAGGAGCCTTTCGGCATGACCGCGCTGGAAGCCATGGGATGTGGAGCGGCGGTTGTGGCGTCTCCTGTGGGCGCATTGTCGGATCTGGTCGGGGACGCGGCGCTGCTGGCGGCAGCGGACGCCCCCGGCGAACTGGAGCAAACCCTGAGCCGTCTGATGGACGATGACGGTCTGAGGGTCAGGCTGGGTGCAAAAGGGCGGGAACGGGCGACCCTGTTCGATGTTGGGGCGGCCCGCAGTCGCGTGGAAGAACTGCGGCATGCGGCGATTGCTTTTGCCCGGCGGAAGCCGCAGTCCTGAGAGAATTAGTCCTGCTGGGGCGGGGCCATGAAGGTCGGGTCGATGGCGTTCGGCACATGGCGCGCCAGAATGTCGTCCACGGCTTTCTTTTCTTCGTCCGTCAGGGTCCAGCCGAAGACGTCCTTCACACCTGCGACCTGTTCGGGCTTGCGGGCACCCCACAGGGCGATGACCGGTCCCTGATCGAGAACCCAGCGGACAGCGAAGGCCATGGTCGATTTGCCGCGCTTTTCGGCAAGTTTCCCAAATTCTTCGACGGCTGCGAGATAGTTCTCGAAGTTAGGTTCCTGAAATTTCGGATCGTTCGAGCGCAGATCATCCTTGGGGAAGGTCGTGTCGCGGCTCATCTTACCGGTCAGCAGGCCGCGGCACAGGGCGCCGTAAGCCAGAATGACGGCATTGTGCTTTTCGGCATACGGCAGGATGTCCTTTTCGATCGTCCGTTCGAAAAGGTTCAGCGGCGGCTGGATTGTAGCAATCGGGGCGACTTCGCGGAAAATATCCATCTGTTCGGGTGAGAAATTGCTAACGCCGAGGGCGCGGATCTTGCCTTCCTGATGAAGTTTCTGGAGTTCGCGGGCGCTTTCGTCGATCGGGGTCTTGTCATCGGGCCAGTGGATCTGTTCGAGATCGATCGTCTCGGCGCGCAGGCGGCGCAGTGAGTCTTCAACTTCCTTGCGGATGCGCGCCGGGCGGGAGTCCCGGAAGACCTTCATGTTCTTTTCGTCTTCGCCAGCCCAGTGCAGACCGAGTTTGGTGGCGATATGGGCCTTGTGCGGCTTTTCGGCGAGGGCGCGACCGACGACTTCTTCCGAATGGCCAAAGCCATAGACCGGGGCCGTGTCGATCAGGTTGATCCCTTCGTCGAGGGCCGCATGAATGGTGCGGACGCCATTGTCATCGTCGGGGCCGCCCCACATCCAGCCGCCGATGGCCCATGTGCCAAGAGCGACTCGGGAGAGGGGCGTGTCGATGCCGGGGATGAGGATGGTGTCGGATGCCATGATTGTCTCCACTCGAAATAGACAGTAACGAAAAAGCGCTTCGGACTGTAAGTGGTTGCATGCGAAGCCGAAACCTTCCATCCACTTAAGATGCGCTTCTCTCCTTCCACTGTGACCCGGATCGGCCGATGGGCCGCCCTGGTGCTGCCTCTGGCCCTGACGCATGTGCGCGTGGCAGGTGAGGCCGATCTTGATCTTCTGGCTGTTCTGCTGCTGCTCCATTCTTCGCTGATTGGGCGGCGTGAGGGCGGGTGGGACTGGCTCCGGGAGTCTTGGGTCATCGCCACGTTCTGCTGGTGGAGTTGGCAGGTTCTGTGCACGCTGTGGGTATCGCCGGGACATGGGGCACTCGTTCAGGCGCTTCTGGCGATCCGCTTTCCGCTCGCGGCGGCCGCGCTCGGCTGCTGGCTGCTCCGGGACGCGGTTTGGCGCAGGCGTGTGCTGTGGCTGACCTGTGCGTGCGGTGTTTACATTGCCGTTCAAATGCTGATTCAGGCTGTGTTCGGGCGCAATTTGTTCGGAATTCCGCGCTTTCATGACGGAACGCTGACGGGACCGTATGAGCACCCCCGTGCTGCTGCACCATTGTCCCGACTGATCCTGCCGCTGTTGATGGTGGGCTGTGCGGTGGCGGAAAAGGCGCGAAGTCGTCTGATGCGAACGCTTGGGCTGTGTGTCGCCACAATTCTGGCCGTCGGGATTATGGTGCTGGCGGGGCAGCGTATGCCGCTTGTGCTCTCGCTTCTGGGGATCGGGGTGTGCGCGCTGTTATATCGGCCGATGCGTCCGGCCGCGCTGGCGGCGGCGGCGATGCTGCCGGTGCTGGTGTTGGTGGCGCGGGTGTTTTCACCCGGCAGCTTCTTTCATCTCGTGACACTGGCGCGGCAGCAGCTCACGCATTTCGGTCAGTCGCCTTATGAGGAAATCTATACCCATGCGGTCGTGATGGCGCAGGCGCATCCTTGGATCGGGCAGGGCTATGACGCCTACCGGCATTTCTGCTCAGACCCGTCCACCTTTCATGGCCTGCCAGGACTGTCGGAGGCCGTGCCCGAGAGGGGCTGGCTGGATCTGTGTGTGCAGCATCCGCACAACCATTATCTTCAGGCTTTGGTCAATGCCGGGGTGCCGGGGCTGATCCTGTTCGTCTTGATGATTGCGACATGGTTGAAAGCGATCTGGCCGGGGCGGAATGGCCATGTGATTGCGATCGGTCTGTTTGCGGCGGTGCTGATTCAGGAATGGCCCATCGCCTCGACGTCGGACTTTCTGAACCTGCCGCTGAGTGGGTGGGGGTTCCTGTTGTTCGGGTTGGCACTGGCCTACCGGGTTGCGCCGATACGGAACGGGTTTCAAGCGGGCGGGGTCCGGCCTATATCGTAAGGCAGATTACGGAGGCCTTATGTCCAGCACCCCTGACAACACTGCGCCCACACGAACCGGAACCGTTCCCGTGACGGTTCTGACCGGTTTTCTCGGCGCCGGAAAGACGACGCTTCTCAATCATATCCTGACGGCCGAGCATGGTCGCAAATATGCGGTTGTTGTGAACGAGTTCGGCGAACTCGGGATCGACAACGACCTCGTGGTGGATGCTGACGAGGAAGTGTTCGAAATGAACAATGGCTGCATCTGCTGTACGGTGCGCGGAGATCTGATCCGCATTCTGGGCAGCCTGTTGCGGCGTCGGAACCGGTTTGACGGCATCATCGTCGAAACGACCGGACTGGCCGATCCGGCCCCGGTCGCGCAGACCTTCTTCGTGGACGAGAACCTTCGCGAAAAGGCGCGTCTGGACGCGGTCGTGACGGTTGTGGATGCGTTCAACGTTATGGAAACGCTGGATGAAAGTCCCGAAGCCATCAACCAGATCGCGTTCGCGGATGTGATCGTGCTGAATAAGGTCGATCTGGCGGATGAAGAACGCCGCAAGGACATCGTGACGCGTCTGAAGAAGATCAACGCCGTGGCGCAGATCCATGAGGCGCAGCATGGCGGCGTGAAGCTGACGGACATTCTGGATCGGGGTGGCTTCGATCTGGCGCGCGCGCTCAAGACGATGCCGGACTTCCTGGAGAACGATCACCATTCCCACGAGGAAGGCATCACCAGCATTTCCCTGAGCATCAAGGAGCCGATCGACCAGCCCCGTTTTCAGGCATGGATCGGGGCGATCCTTCAGGAGCAGGGCGCGGACATTCTGCGGGCCAAGGGCATTCTGCATTTCAAGGGCGAGCAGAACCGTTTCGCGTTTCAGGCCGTGCATATGATGGCAGATGGGGATTTCATCGGCCCGTTCCGTGAGGGCGAGAGCCGGGATTCCCGTCTGGTGTTTATCGGGCGCAATCTGAACCGTCCGCAGCTTCGGCGCGGCTTTGAAAGCTGCATTGCGGTATGATGCAGGATCTTCTGGCGGACCGGGGTGCTGAGCGCCGGTTCGAGAGTCCGATTGTTCATGTGGTGTCGTCCCGCGACGGACGCAGCTTTGCAGCGCTGACGGTGGATGGAGAGCTTGTTCTCATTCCGCGGGATCGTCTGCGGGATGCGGAAAGCTGGATCATTGTTCCCGCGCATGATGGCGGGTTGTGTCTGGCTCAAGGCTGCGAGCCGGATTCGTTCCTGTCGGGCGGTGAGGACGGGAAGCTCGTCCGGACTTTTGCCGATGGGCGCACGGACGTATTGCACGAAGGTCGCCGCTGGATCGACTGTGTGGCCAGTACGACAGGTCATCTGGCGTTTTCGTCCGGCAAGCAGATCGAGGTCCGTGCGGCGGAAGGCCACCAGACGCTCAAGGTGCTGGAACATCCCTCCACCGTGACCGGCATCGTGTTTGATGCGAAGGGCAAGCGGATTGCGGCGTCACATTATAATGGTGTGTCGATGTGGTTCGTGCAGGCCAAGGTCGACAGCGTGCGGCCCTTTGAATGGAAGGGCAGCCATATTGCGATTGCCATTCATCCGGGCGGAGAGTCGCTGGTGACGTCCATGCAGGAGAACGACCTGCATGGCTGGCGCCTGTCGGACGGGCACAATATGCGCATGAGCGGCTATCCGAAGCAGGTGAAGTCCATGGGCTTCACGCGTAACGGGCGCTGGCTTGCGACGGCGGGAGCCGATGCGATTGTGCTGTGGCCGTTCACGGGTGGTGGCCCGATGGGCAAGGCTCCGGCGGAACTGGCGCGGCTGCCGGGTCTGTTTGTCAGTGCGGTCTGCCCCAATCCCAAGGAAGACATCATCGCTGCGGGCTATGAGGACGGGACGGTTGTTCTGGCGGAAATCGGCGGCGGGGATCAGCGCGTTCTGCCGCTGTGCTCGGGACAGGATACGAAGCGTGGCAAGGTGACGTCGCTGGGCTTTACGCCGCAGGGTGGCGCGCTCGTCTTCGGGACAGAAGACGGGGTTCTGGCGGCAATTGATCTATCCAGCGGCGGTTGAGCCATGCTTGTGCCCGATGCGTACTGACGCAGCGGGTCAATTGTTGCTGGAACGGAAACGCGGTATGTCTGTCTGATGCAGGACAGGGTTTCTGTTCAGGAGGCGGATCTGGAGACTCTATCATCGTCCGCCGTGCAACCGGGCAACTCTGCCGGGCTGGGCGCCTACGGAGACCTGGAAGCATTTTCTGATCTCGATCTGGACGATCTTGCCATCGCTGCGGCGTCATTATGCCGCACGCCAATTGCACTGGTCAGTATTCTGGACGGAGATCAGCTCTGGTTTTCCGCGCGTGTCGGAACCGATCAGACTTATGGCGCGCTGGAAAATTCCGGATGTGCGGCTGTCATAGCCCGTCGGGCTCCGGTGGTGATCACCGATATGATGGCCGATCCGGAGACGCGCAGGAACAGTCTTGTCTGCGGTGCGCCGGGCCTGCGGTTCTATGCGGGATATCCGTTGTTTACAGCCGAAAACGAGATTTTCGGGACATTATGTGTCGTAGATCTGCAAAAACGTCCGCAGGGGCTTTCACAGCGCGAACATGACGGCTTGGCTGCTCTGGCCCGGCAGACCATGCGGCTGATGGAACTGCGCCGGGAGACGATCGCACAGGAACGGCGACTGGCTGCGCAGCAGCTCCGTCGCAAGCGTGTTGCCCGAGAGGCCCGGCAGGCGGAAGCGGAACGGCGGCAGGTGCGCGAAAAATATGCACTCCATCAGGCTGCGGGCGCGGCAGGAGGGGGCGGTACTTATGAATACGACCTGGTCAGCGGGGACATCACCGTTTCTCCTGAAGTCTGTCGTATTATCGGCATGCCCGTCACCGAAGTCGTGACCGCACCCCAATGGGCCCAGCGGGTGCATGAGGATGACAAGGCACGGATTCCGCTTCTGTCAGAACTTCTGGACGGTTCTGCTCCCCTGAAACTGGAATACCGGATTGTCCGGGATGATGATCGCAAGGAGCGCTGGGTTCTGCGGCAGGGCGTGTTGGACAGAGACGCGACCGGACGTCCGGTCCGACTGATCGGAACACTTCAGGACATCACCCCGGAGAAAAACGCCACCAGTCGTCTGACTACGTTGCTCGCGGTTGAGGATGCCCTGCGTGCCGTCACGACCCGCAGGCAGGCGCTGACAGAGGCCTGCGAACTTCTCGGGCGCAGGCTTGAGGTCCAGCGTGTCGGGTTTGCGGCCATTACAATGCGTGATGAGGTTTTCACCATCGATCATGGCTGGTGCAGCCCTGATGTGCCGCCGATTTCGGGGGTTTTTACATTTCAGACATTTCGCCGCACGTCCAATTTTCTTCGTAGTGGCGCTGTCCTTATTCTGGACGATCTTTCCAATCCGTCTTGGATGGAGGAAGAACAGGAGGCCTGTCGCGCGCTGGGTGTGGAGGCGCAGATCATTGTTCCGAAAATGGATCATGGTGAACTGACGGGCTGTCTGTTTGTCCATAGCGCCACGCCACGAGACTGGACGCTGGATGAGACGTCTTTCATCCGCACAGGCTCTGACCGGATTTTTACGGCGCTGGACGAATGGGAGGCCGAGGCGCGGCAGGAAATCGTTAATCATGAAATCCTGCATCGTCTCAAGAATACGCTCAGCATCGTCCAGAGTCTTGCGCATCAGGGATTCCGGAACGTGGATGATCAGGGGCCGCTTGCAACGTTCACATCCCGTCTGGTGGCGCTCAGTGCGGCGCACGATCTGCTGATGCGCCGGAACTGGCAGTCCACCGATCTGACGAGTCTGGTTCGCGGAGTGCTGACGCCGCTGGGCGTTGAAGAGCGGGTCGAGGTGTCCGGACCGTTTCTCAAGCTCGGACCCGATACGGCGACCTCCTTTTCGATGGCTCTGCACGAACTGGCGACAAACGCCGTGAAATATGGCGCCCTCAGTGTTCCGGACGGGAAGGTGTCCCTGAGTTGGACGATTACGGGCGCAGAGGCCGTGATGACGCTGAAGTGGCGGGAGACAGGCGGACCGCCCGTTACACCGCCGAAGCGAACCGGATTTGGCGTCCGTCTTCTGAGGTCCGGACTGGGCCGACACGGAAAAACGGAACTTCATTACGCGTCAACGGGTTTATGTGCGGATCTGACTGCGCCGACCCTGTCGCTCGCAACACTCTGAGACTGACCGGAGACCTGTGAATTTTATGCCCCAGGACCCTGAGACACGGCCCACCATCCTGATTGTCGAAGACATCGTGTTCATTCGCATGATGACGGAAGACTATTTCGAAGGTGCCGGTTTCAGAACCCTGAGCGCGCGTTCGACGGCGGATGCCATTGCGTTGCTTGAGACGGACCCGACGATCCGTTACCTGTTTGCCGATATTCATCTGCCTGATGGAGAAGACGGTCAGAAGCTGGCGGAAATTGCACGCAAACGCTGGCCCCCCGTGAAAATCATCCTGACATCCGCGGACATGCCCGCAGATCAGGTCCGACTGCCGATACGCGGTCTGTTCGTTCCCAAACCCTATAGTCTCGATCAGGTCAGAAAGACTTTCGAGACAATGACCTGATCAGGACTGCTGACTTGAAGGGCGGTCGGTATGCCCAAGGTCCCGGTCGGGGTCGATGATGTCCCGCACGCGCTGTTTCAGGTCTTTCGGGCCGGGAAACCCTCCGTCACGTTTACGCTCCCAGATCAGCGTTTCGTCCACATGAATTTCGAAACGGCCTCCGCTATCGGGGATCAGCGCGACTTCGCCTAGAGCCTGACCGAATGTCGACAGCAGTTCCTGGGCCATCCAGCCGGAACGGAGCAGCCAGTTGCACTGTGTGCAGTAGCGGATGGAAATGCGGGGCGCAGTGGACGTCATGGGGCGATCCTGTCGGGCTCTGGAGCTTGGATACTGTCATGAGGGCTTCATGCGGAAAAGCCTTCGCATCAGGAGCGCCCGACGTTAAGGGTATGGGGTATTACTCTCTGACGGGGTGTTCCGGTCCATGCGTTCTGCCATTCGTTTGCCTGTTGCGTTGCTTTTATGTGCGACTGTTCTCTCGGCCTGCGCTCCGTCAGCGCGACATAACGAAGCATTGCCTGAAAGTGCCGCACCGGACGAACGGCTTGTTCTGGCGCCGCCTCCCGTGGCAGGGAGTGCAGCGCAGTCTGACGATGACCGGGTGTTCCGTGTCACGCGCGCCCTGAAGGACACGCCGCGCTGGAAACTGGCGCAGAGCGACGCCGATCTGGACCCGGCGCATCTGGTTCGGGATTTCTCGTGTGCGGCAGGGTTCGATCTCGACCTCGCGCAGGCGCCCCATCTGGCGATAGTGCTGGAACGAATCCGTCATGCCGTTGGCCGCCGGACGTCCGAAGCCAAGACATACTGGCACCGCACGCGCCCTTTTGTGGGCACGAATCTGCCGATCTGCACGTCTCCTGAAGGGCTCGGGCTACACTCGTCTTATCCTTCAGGCCATACGACGGCGGGATATGGCATGGCGCTGCTTCTGGCGCATCTGATGCCTGAACATGCCACGGCGCTGCTTCAGCGTGGCCGCGTCTTCGGGGAAAGCCGGATCGTGTGTGGCGCGCATTGGAAATCCGACGTTCAGGCCGGTTATCTGAATGCGTCGTCCCTGATGGATGCGCTTTTGGCCAATCCGGACCTTCAGGACGATCTGGCAGCGGCACGGCGCGAACTGCTCGCGATGCAGGCGCATCCGGTGGAGCCTGATGCGGCACGTTGCGCTGTGGGGCAGGACGCCGCGACGCATTCTTTGCTGAGTGAACCCTGAGGCGGGACGGACGGCGCTCCTGAAAAATCAGGGCGTCGGTTTGTGTTTGTCTGGGGGAGGTGGGCTGTGATGGGCGCCGCGATCGTTCGCTTCCATGAAGCGGTCGGCAAGGCAGCTATAGAGCGAATGCGGGCAGATCATTTTTGACACGCCGAACGCCAGAAAGGACGTGGCCAGCAGTGCAAGCGTAACCTGCTGGTTGTCGCACATTTCCATGACGATGATGGTTGCCGTCAGAGGAGACTGCGACATGCCGCAGAAATACGCCACCGTACCCAGCAGCACGACCGCGCCGGGCGTGGTGTGCGGCAGGAACTGCTCCACCCAGCCGCCAATTCCTGCGCCGATGGCGAGTGACGGGGCGAACATGCCGCCGGGGATGCCGGAGCAGTACGAGACGATCATCGCCAGATATTTGAGGACGAAGAACGAGGCCGGATAATGCTCGGTCCCGTTGAAAATGGCGCTGGCCTGATCGTAGCCGGTGCCGTAGGTCGCGCCTTTGGAGAGGAGGCCGATCAGAGCGAGTATGAAGCCGCAGGATGCGGCAAAGGCGATCGGACGTGTGGCGGCGAAGTGTCCGACCCAACCCGGAATGCCGCGTGAGGCTTTGATGAGAATGGCCGAGAAGCTGCCTCCCGCAAGGCCGCCGAGAATCCCGCAGGTCAGAACCGCGATCCATGCCGTGCCGACAGGAACGTCCACGTCTGCATGGCCGAAATAGGTGTAGTTGCCGATCAGGGCGATGGCCGTGACGCCAGACAGGACAACTACGGTAAGGGTACGGCCAGAGGTCTTCTGTTCGAAGGAATGCGAGAGTTCCTCGATGGCGAACATGATTCCGGCTAGCGGTGTGTTGAAGGCGGCGGCCATGCCTGCCGCGCCGCCTGCAAGGATCATGCTGCGCCGCGCGGCGATGTTCGACTGTCCCAGCAGGCGCGAGAAGGCGTGCATGATGGACGCCCCAACCTGCACGCTCGGGCCTTCACGCCCGATGGATGCGCCGCAGATCAGGCCGAAGGACGTCAACAGGATTTTGCCAAGGGATGTCTTGAGGGACAGCACGCGGTCCACGACTGTAACATTTTCGATATGCAGGGTGGCGATTGTCTGGGGAATACCGGAGCCCTGCGCGCCCTTGAAGATGGTCCGTGTGGCCCATGTGATGAGTGCCAGTCCGACCGGGGCCACGACCAGCATGGCCGCAGGGTGCCAGGCGATGATCTGATGGCGCACCCCAGCCGCCCAGTCGCCCAGTCTCGCGAACAGCACAGCCACGGTACCGACCAGAACCGCGCCGAGCCAGTAGACCGCCGTGCGGCGCCACTGGTTTGTCGTTACTTGTGCCGAACGCTTCAGATGCAGAATGCGGTCTTTGCGGCGCATGGCATGGGCAGAGGAACGCACATCTGTGGCCGGAGGCTCTGCGGGAACAGCGGCAACGGGAGAAGGAGGCGGTGTATCGGCCAATATTCGGACGTCCGGGAAGGAGGGTCAGGCTGTGGAGGATACGTGTCAGATACGCCCGGTTCAGGCCCGTGCGCTGATGATGTGCACCTGCCACCAACGCAGGAGGGGGGTCAAGGGTTCTCCGCCGATGAGGCGCGAGGGGCTGAATCCGTTCCGGGCTGTGTCATAAACCGCATAGTCAGCGCCGCTTTGGCCATCTTCAGCTCAGGACAAGAACGCCGGAATGTTTGGCCTTGTCTTCAGGCTCGACATGAATGTGGATGGAGGCGCGGCCCAGTTCGGAGCGGATGGCGGCTTCGATCTGGTCGCAGATTTCGTGGGCGTCATGAACGGTCAGGGCGCTCGGCACCACGAGGTGGAATTCCACGAAGGACAGGGCGCCGACTTTGCGGATGCGGAGGTCATGGGCTTCCAGCGCGCCGGTTGCGCTGGAGGAAATCACGGCTTTGACCGCTTCCATCTGTTCGGGCGACGGCGCTTCGTCCATCAGACCGGACAGGGAATGCTTCATCATGGAGAAGCCGGCGCGCATGACGTTCAGAGCGACCAGTCCGGACAGCACGGCGTCGAGGCGGTCCCATTTGAGCAGCGGGATCAGGGAGACGCCGATCACGAGTGCCACGGTCGCCCAGACATCCGAAACAACATGTTCGCCTGCGGCCTGAAGCGCCTGTGAGGCCTGTTTGCGCCCGACCGTGATCAGAATGCGGCCCCAAACGAGATTGACCAGTCCGGCCAGCGCATTGAGCGCCACACCGGAGAAGGGCGCGCGAATGGGTTCAGGATAGCGCCAGTCATGAACGGCGATGACCAGAATGCCGATCGCCGTCAGAACGACCAGAACGCCTTCGAGAACGGCAGACAGATATTCCGCCTTGCCGTGACCGTAAGGGTGATTGTCGTCGGCCGGAAGCGCTGCGACGGACATCGCCCAGAGCGTTCCGACAGCGGCCACGACGTTCAGGATAGTCTCGATCGCGTCCGAAAGCAGGGCGCTTGAGCCCGAGACCACATAGGCCGCGTATTTGATGGCGAGCACCACCACGCTCAGCGCGATGGAGGCTCGGGCGACCTTGATGCGGGTTGATGTCATGACGCGTCCTCAGCAGCAGGGCTGGTGCGTGTCGCAGACAGAGGGCTGTGTTTCAAGCTGGAAAGTGGGGTGGGCGATGTCAAACTGCGTCCGCAGCAGCGCGGCGGCGCTGGCGATGATCCGGTCCGGAGAAACGGGATGTGCCGGATCGCAAAGGAGATGGACGGTCAGGGCGGTTTCGGTCGTGCTCATGGCCCAGATATGCAGATGATGCAGACCGGACACGCCTTCGACGGAAAGCAACGCGGTCTGAACGGCGTCGGGATCGATCCCCGCCGGAACCGCATCCAGCGCCAGATCCAGCGAACGGCGGAGCAGGGACCAGGTGCCGATCACGATGGAAGCCGAGACGATCAGGCTCATGATCGGGTCGATGATCGTATAGCCCGTAAAGGAAATGAGCAGACCAGCGATGACGACCGAGAACGCCATGACGGCATCTGCGGCCATGTGCAGGAAAGCGCCCCGGATGTTGAGATCGTTCGAGGCGCCTTTCATGAACAGCAGGGCCGTGACGGCGTTGACGGCGATCCCGACCAGCGCGACCCAGCTGATGACCTCGCCTTGCACCATCTCGTGGGAAAACAGGCGCAGCACGGATTCCCAAACGATGCCGCCAGTCACGAGCAGCAGGATCGTGGCATTCGCAAGAGCAGAAAGGATCGTGGAGCGGCGCAGGCCATAGGTGAAGCGTGCGCTCGAAGGGCGGGTCGCCAGAACCTGCGCCAGCCATGCGCCCGCGAGACCCAGCACATCGGACAGGTTGTGGCCCGCATCCGCCAGCAGGGACATCGAATGCGCCCAGACGCCCCACAGCGCTTCTCCGGCGACATAGGCCGTATTCAGGGCGATCCCGATGGCGAAGGCTGCGCCGAAACTTGCCGGGGCATGGACGTGCTGGTGTCCGAATCCGAAGCCATGACTGTGCCCGTCACAATCCGCGTGGTCATGATCGTGGTGGTCATGGTCCGCATGGTCGTGTCCTGCATGATCATGCGGCGACGCGGTGTCATGATGGTCGTGATCGCAGGCGTGGTGGGGATCTGAAGTCATGGAGGCCAGTGCTGCAAGAATGAAGGCCTAACCTTACCGCATGTGACGCGACCGTCCCATCTCTATATCCCCATACGTGACGATATTGCCGAACGGCGCGGAGCGTGGTGTCGTTAGAGGGTGAAGAATGGCCACAGTCTTCAAGGCTGTGATTGTGAAGAAGGACAGGAAACGATGGCCGAAAAACGTATTCTCATCATCGCAGGTGATTTCGTTGAGGATTACGAAATCATGGTGCCGTTCCAGATGCTGCTTCTGGTCGGGCATAAGGTCGATGTGGTGTCGCCGGGCAAGAAGGCCAGGGAGCAGGTTGTGACGGCGATCCACGATTTCGAAGGCCATCAGACCTACACCGAAAAGCGCGGCCATAATTTCACGCTGAACGCGACCTATGCAGGCGTGACGGCAGATTCTTACGACGCACTGATTATTCCGGGCGGACGTGCGCCAGAACAGCTCAGCACCGATGAAAGTGTGCTGGATCTGGTCCGGGCATTCGTTGAGAACGGCAAGCCGGTTGCAGCAGTGTGTCATGGTCCGCAGCTTCTGGCGGCGGCGGGCGTCATCAAGGGTAAGAAGATTTCGGCCTATCCGGCCTGCCGTGCGGAAGTGCTGCTCGCCGGGGCAGAGTATCAGTCTCTTCCGATGGATGGCGCCGTGACGGACGGCCAGTTCGTCACCGGTCCGGCATGGCCCGCGCATCCGGCCTGGATCGGGCAGTTCCTCAAGGTTCTGGGCACGCAGATCACACCGTAAGGGATTTACGCCCAGCGTTCACAACACTGTGGCGAAACATCCCCTGAAATCGTAGAGAGGAAGCATGACGACTTCCTCTCCTTCTCCCGATCCGCAGTCCACCCGACGCACCGGCAGTTTCGGCCGTGCCGAAGGCTTCATGGAGCGTGCGTTTTTCGCCACGCGCTGGATCGCCGCACCGCTCTATTTCGGCCTGACGATCGGGCTGCTGCTGGTTGCGTTCAAGTTCTTCCAGCAACTGATCGGACTGGTGCTGAAGGCGACGGGGCTGGATTTCGACGATGTGTTCGTTGGCGTGCTGGATCTGATTGATCTGGTGCTGCTGGCCAATCTGCTACTGATCGTCATGTTTTCGGGCTATGAGAATTTCGTCTCGCGCCTCGATATCCGCAGTCATGAGGATTATCCGAGCTGGATCGGGCATGTCACGTTCGGGGACATCAAGATCAAGCTCATGGCCTCGATCGTGGCCATGTCCGCGATCCATGTTCTGGCGGATTTCATCCGTGTGGACGAGACTTCGACGCGCGCTCTGGAATGGAGTGTGGGCATCCATCTCGCTTTCGTGTTCTCGGGCGTGCTGATGGCCATCATGGACCGGATTATGGAGGGCTCACCCGACACGCATCATGCCGATCCTGCGCCGCCGGTTGCAGGAAAGGCCGGGAATGATTCGGGGAACGGGCACCACTGATGATCCGCATTACCGAACTGCGCCTCCCGCTCGATCATCCGGCGGAGGCGCTGCGCGAAGCCGTGCTTGCGCGTCTGAACATTGCATCTGAAGACCTGAAAAGCCTGATCGTTGCGCGTCGTGGATATGATGCCCGCAAACGCGGCCATATCGTGCTGGTCTATAACGTGGACTGTGATGTTGCTGACGAGGCTGCGATTCTGGCCGCCCATGCGAGCGATCAGCATATCCGCCCGACGCCGGACACGACCTATCATCTGCCCGAGGCGACCTTGCCCGAGGGGGCACCGCGTCCTGTCGTGATCGGCGCGGGACCCTGCGGGATCATGGCGGCGCTGACGCTGGCGCAGGCCGGGCTAAAACCCATCATCATTGAGCGCGGTAAGAACGTGAAGGCGCGGACGGTCGATACGTTCGCCCTGTGGCGCAAATCCGTTCTGACGCCTGAGAGCAACGTACAGTTCGGCGAAGGCGGGGCCGGGACGTTCTCGGACGGCAAGCTCTATTCCGGGGTTTCGGACTCGCGTCATCTGGGGCGGCATGTTCTGGAAGAATTCGTCCGGGCGGGTGCCCCGGAAGAAATTCTGACGATCTCTAAACCCCATATCGGCACGTTCCGTCTGGTCACGATGGTCATGTTCATCCGCGCCGAAATCGAGCGTCTGGGCGGCGAATACCGGTTCGAGACTCGTGTTGAGGGATTTGAGATGGACGGCGAGGGCGCGGAGCGTCGTCTGCGCGGTCTGCATCTGTCGAACGGTGAAACCCTTCCGGCGGAGCGGGTCATTCTGGCAGTCGGACACTCAGCGCGCGATACGTTTGAAATGCTGCGTGAAGCCCATGTGGAGATGGACCCCAAACCATTCTCCATTGGCGTGCGGATCGAACACCCACAATCCGTGATTGACGTGGCCCGTTTCGGGGCCAGTGCCGGGCATGAAATGCTGGGGGCTGCGGATTATAAACTCGTCCATCATGCCTCGAATGGTCGTGCGGTCTATTCGTTCTGCATGTGCCCCGGCGGCCAGGTCGTGGCGGCAACGTCCGAGGAGGGGCAGGTCGTCACCAACGGGATGAGCCAGTATTCGCGGGCCGAGCGCAATGCGAACAGCGGCATCGTTGTTGAAGTGAAGCCCGAGCTTGATTTTCCGGACGACGTTCTGGGCGGCATGGCCTTTCAGCGCCAGTGGGAAAAAGCGGCGTTCGTCGCGGGTGGCAGCAATTACAACGCCCCTGCCCAGCGGGTCGGAGATTTTGTGGCGGGGCGTCCGTCCACGTCGTTGGGGGACGTCGTGCCGTCCTATCAGCCGGGTGTGACGCCGACGGATCTGACACTGTGTCTGCCGGTTTTCGTAACGGATGCCATCCGTGAAGCCCTGCCGCAGTTTGAACGCAAGCTGCGTGGCTTTTCCATGGACGATGCCATCATGACAGGTGTGGAGACGCGCACGTCCTCGCCGATCCGCCTGCGTCGTGACCGTGACGGCCAGAGCCCGACCCTGCGCGGGTTGTTCCCGGCAGGCGAGGGGGCCGGCTATGCTGGCGGAATCCTTTCCGCCGGAATTGATGGCATCCGGGCGGCGGAGTGGCTGGCGGCCTCTCTTTAAGAGACCGCCGCACAGCCCTCACATATGTTCGCCGGGAAGTTCCTTCGGTCGGATCAGGGCGATCGCACCCGTCACGAGACTGGTGCCCAGCACGAAAAGTTCGGCTGAGAGTGGCAGTGTGAGGATGGTCGGGCCGAACATGGGCACGAGTTTCTGCGCCATGCCCTGCCCGATGGAGCCGAGCGCATAGCCCAGCCCCATACCGAAGCTGCGGGTGTCGGACGGGAAACGCTGTGCCAGATAATGCGGAACAAGCGCGAAAATCCCCGAAGCCGCGGCACCCATGACGAAGGCTGCAACCAGCAGCATGGTCCAGGTGGGTGCGCTCAGGAACGGCCAGATCGTCAGCATCACGACGATCAGCGCGCTGAGCATGACCCGGACTTCCCCGAAACGCTCTGCCAGCCAGCCGCACAGGACTTTTCCGCCAAACGATCCAAGGCAATAGAGCGTCACCGGCCAGAAAACGGCCTGTTGCGTCAGGTGGTGACTGCCACGCAGAATGGTCGGGTAATAGGTGTAGATCGCGGCTTTCTGGAATTCGAGAAAGCTCATGAAAGCGATCGCCTGAAGTGCTGCACCCGTCAGACGGAATTTGGGACGCGGTGGCGGGGCTGTGTGGTGCTGCTTTCTGGTCAGACGGTCTTCGTGGGTCCGCAGCCAGACCGGGCTTTCCGGTACGCCAATCCGGATGAACAGCGCCAGCGCAGCAGGGACGAGACCGATGAAGAACAGCACGCGCCATCCATAATGCGGCAGGATCAGGGCCTGCACGCCAGCGGCGGCGAAATAGCCGACTTCATAGCCGGACATCATGAGTGCGGAAGCCATGGGACGTGTCCAGGCTGGGACGCTTTCCATCAGCAGAGCGGCCGAAGCGGTCCATTCGCCGCCAAAGCCGATTCCGAACAGGAACTGCACAGCCATCAGCACATAAAAGTGATGTGAGAGCCCGGTCATGGCGGAAAAGACCGCAAACCATACGACGCCGAGCATGAAAGCAGGCTTGCGACCATAGCGGTCAGCCAGCCATCCCCAGCCTGTATTGCCGACGGCGCGCCCGATGGACTGCCCCATCAGCACAGCCCCCAGATCGGTAATCGTGCATCCGAAATCATGGGCGATGTCGGGGAGGGTAAACATGAGCGTCGTCTGGTCGAAAGCGTCCAGAAACCAGCCCAGAAAGGAGGCAAAAGTGACCTGCCAGTAGGGCAGGAGGGCAATAAGAGAGCCTTGGGAAGATGTAGATACGGCGGAGCGGGTTGTGGCATCCGTCATGCAGAATGGTCCTGTCTCGAAGGGGAAAAGACCCCACGCCCAAGGGTGTCACAGGCCCGGAAGAAGGTCCGGGCATGAAACCGTAGCAGCTTTATCCGGATTGATCGAACGAAGAGTTTGGATGCATCCAAAGGGGATAGGCCAGGCGGGTATAAGCCAGCAATCACGGTTCAAACGACAGCAGAAACGCCTGCGCCATTAAGGAAAAATTAGGAGGTTCAGCGGCATTGTTCTGACATGAAGAACGGAGGTGTCCGCATTGGATGATCTAGGACGGGGAGCGACTTCGGTGGCGACAACCCCTCAGGGCCTGCATGTCGGCCAGACAGTCAGGGTGGATGGGCTGTCCGAACTACCCGAAGGTAAACCGGACTATGCTGCCTCTATGGCAGAGTCCAGTGCGGGAATGTTTGCCACGACACTTCGGAGTCGCAGGGCGCGTCAAAAAAGCGCACTGCCTCCCCTGCGATGGCTCCCACGTTTCGTTCTGGGGCGCAACGGAACAGACAAGGTCATCGGCGCGCAGGTGGATATGAGTCAGCTCTGGCTCTCGGTTCCCCGTCGGACCCTGCGCAAGAGCCGACGCAAGAGTCTGGGACAGCAACAGCGGGAATTTGATTCCGATCTACTGGGAAACGCGTGTTCACAGGCCGCGACATGGCCGGAGGCGATGCGGCTGATGGTTTCTCTGGAGGATGATCAGGCGCCTGACGGAGACTTTAACGGTCGACTGAATACAGTTCTTCAGAACAGTGGTTTCCCTGTCAGTCGTCTGGATCTGGTTTTTCAGGAAAGTGGCCTAGCCCAGGACGACAAGGAGACGTGTTACACGCTCTCAGCCCTGCGCGATCAGGGATGCCAGATTTTTCTTGGCGGCTTTGGAAGCGCCCCCTCCAGCCTGAGTCTTCTGCGCGAGCGGGCCGTCGGAGGATTACTGGACGGCGTGCAGTTTGATACGTCTTTGCTGGCGCCTTCGGACATGACTTGGCGGCAGTCGGGAGAGGCTCCCCTTCTGGACGAGGGTGCAGTGCTTTTTTATCGGGCTGCTCTGGAAGCCGTCAAAGCACTGGGGCTCAAGGTTCGGGGTATTGGTCTGGATTTTCCGGATCTTCTTGCGTTTGCACAGAAGGTTGGATGTGTCGAAGCATCCGGGACGGTTTTGGCCGCCCCGGAAACGACGGCCCAGATCAGTGAGCGGTTTGAAGAAAACGCCGGACGACCGCGTCGTCGTCGTATGGCACGAACGGCTGAGGGTCTCTGACGAGACCTCCGCCGTTCGGAAATCTGGAAGTCGTGTTCAGTTGATCTTACATTGATAACTGAAGAGACGTTCCGGATTTTCCCGAAGCATGGAAGCCAGCATTGGAAGCACTTCGGTTAAAGCTGTTTCCACAGCTTCCGGCGACTGACCGGTCTGATCGCAAATATGGTTTATCTTCTTTTCCCCCATGAGATCCTCGACCTGCTCTGGTGAAAGCGGGGTTGAGGGGGGGACGCGGATTTCACTAACCGTTGTCGCGAACTGACAGTCATCTTTCATCATCTTGATGGTGACTTCAGTCAGTCCCGAGCGATCGGTGCTGGCTCCACTCAGCCAGTCCCCAAAACGGGTGAAAACCGACGTTGATGCCTGGGCTTCGGTTTGGCCCTTGCCGGACTTCTGTGTGTATGTGCTCTGGATGGTCATTGTCAGGCTCCTTCTGTCAAAAGAAAACGGGCCTTTTCCGGGCTGGTGGCCCTATCTTCCTAACGTCTGGCTCCTGATCAGGATGCGAGGAGGAAGAAACACCTTTCTGTGTTGTTTGTCACAGACTTTCCTCCTCTTGTCACAAAACCTTACCCTCCGTCGTGTCAGCGCAAGGCTGCGCTTTCCACGAGGACGATTTCCGCATCTTTCCGCGCGGTGATCGTGATGCTTTCCACATCATGAAGGGCCGCACCGTCCCGGTGCCCAACGATCCGCCCTTCGATTTCCACGCTGCCTGTAGCGGGAACAAGATAGGTAAACATGGCGCGGTCCGTCTGGACGGTCAGGGTTTCTCCGGCCTTGAGTGTCGCACCGGAGACCCGGCCACGGGTGCGGATGGGAAGGGCGTTGTCTTCCGGAAAGCCCGAAGCGAGTGGGACGAGGCGCCCGTTGCGCTCATGACGTGGGAACGGGCGAGTGCCCCAGGACGGTTTTCCGCCCGTCTCATCGGGGATCAGCCAGATCTGAAAGAGCGTCGTGGCGTCGTCTTCGCGGTTGAATTCGGAATGCGTAATTCCGCTACCGGCTGACATGACCTGCACATCGCCAGCTTCGGTTCGTCCACGATTGCCGAGACTGTCTTCATGCGTGATGGCACCCGTGCGGACATAGGTGATGATTTCCATGTCGCGATGTGGATGGGCGCCGAAGCCGTTATGGGGCGCGATACGATCGTCGTTCCACACACGCAGCCGTCCCCAGTGCATCCGGTTACGGTCCTGATAGTCCGAAAAGGAAAAATGATAATGCGCGTCGAGCCACCCGTGATCGGCATGACCGAGAGTAGCAAAAGGTCTGATATCCAGCATGGCTGCATGCTCCTGAGTGATGTCTTGTGAAAGATAATGGGATGGGACGTGCGTGAAGAAAATGGAAAGTATGGAAATACAAGGTTTCCAGAAAAGAGCTGGAAGATCAGTCTCACCATGCAGGTCGGATGGTTTGCAGTATTGAGAAATAAACAGCTGCTATGTGGTCTTATCTGGCGGGAGAGCTTGGCGAGACCGTGTCACAGGATTACAGTGCCGGGCAGGAGAAAAACGCGATGAACTATGATGCGATGTTTCAGTCCGCTCTCGACGGTCTGCATGCGGATGGCAGCTACCGGTACTTTGCGGATCTGGAGCGCCGGGCGGGTCATTTTCCCAAAGCTTTCCATCATGGCTTGGGCCGTGATGTGACGGTCTGGTGTTCGAACGACTATCTCGGCATGGGGCAGCACCCTGAGGTCCTGACGGCCATGCACGCTGCACTGGACGAAACTGGTGCTGGCGCTGGTGGAACCCGTAATATTTCGGGCACCAACCACTATCATGTGGAGCTGGAAAAAGAGCTCGCTTCCTTGCATGGCAAGGAAAGCGCGCTGCTTTTCAACTCCGGTTACCTGTCGAACTGGGTGACGCTCGGGACCATTGCAGGGCGCCTTCGCAACTGCGTTGTGCTGTCCGATGAGCTCAATCATGCGTCCATGATCGAGGGTATCCGTCACTCGCGGGCCGAGAAGCAGATCTTCCGTCACAACGATGTCGCGGATCTGGAACGCCGTCTGAAAGAATTGCCCGCGGACGTTCCCAAGATTATCGCGTTCGAGTCCGTCTATTCGATGGACGGTGATATTGCCCCGATCGAGGCGTTCTGCGATCTGGCTGACAAATATGGCGCCATGACCTATCTCGATGAGGTCCATGCGGTTGGCATGTATGGCGATCATGGTGCGGGCGTGGCCGAGAAGCTCGGTCTGTCACATCGTCTGACGGTGATCGAGGGAACGCTGGGCAAAGGATATGGTGTTGTGGGCGGTTATATTGCTGCCTCTGCCGCGCTTTGTGACTTTGTCCGCTCGTTCGGGTCAGGATTCATTTTCTCCACGGCGCTTCCCCCGATGATCGCGGCTGGTGCGCTGGCCAGCGTGCGGTATCTGCGCCACAGCAGTGCCGAGCGTGATGGTCAGCAGCGGGCCGTGGCCTATCTGCGTCAGGCACTGGACAAGGCAGGTCTGCCGCATGTCATGAATCCGAGCCATATCGTGCCGGTCATGGTGGGGGAGGCCGAACTGTGCCGCAGCCTCTCGGATGAACTGCTGAACCGTTTCGGGAATTATATCCAGCCCATCAATTTCCCGACCGTTCCGCGCGGAACGGAGCGTCTGCGGATCACGCCGACGCCACTTCATACGAACGAGATGATTGATGAACTGGTCGAGGCGCTTGCCACACTGTGGGAAGAACGCCAGCTCAAGACGTCAAAGTCCGCGGCAGCCTGAAGGGTGTATGGGCAGATTTTTCCGCCCTTTCTTTCAGGTCATAAAAAAGGCAGCCTTTGAAAAAGGGCTGCCTTTTTTATTTTCGCTCAGGCGCGGGCGACCTCAGGCAGCGACTGCTGCCTGAACCCCATGTGACAGGATATGGAGACTCAGAATGCCTCCGGAAGTCCTGAGCGCCCCGCCGAGGTCCAGTCGCGCATTGCCTGTCGTCCAGCGGGCGTGACTGGCTTCGACGCCCCACCAGCCGTCAGCGTATGGGTCTGACAGATGGCTGGACAGATGCCGGGTCTGTTCATCGCTCCACACTGTCACGTCGCCAATCAGCAGACCCAGCATCCGGCGGTCATCCACGAACGGTCCGATCCGGTCAGACGGCCGGGCGGTCGGGCTCAGGATGCGGACGCTCTGGCAGCCTTCGGGTAGCATGAAAACAAACTGTTCGCCGTTGGTGCGGATGGGATACAGGACTGTTCCGTCTTCCAGCACGAGACGCGTTCTATCCGCGCTGTCTGTCGATGAGAGTGTCTGGGGAGCCGTGTAACCAAGAGCCTGCGCGCGGAGTGCGATTGCTGCGAAGATCGGTTCGACATGGGCGCGATCCGTGACCAATGGTGCGGCAGCATCCTTTTCCCAGCTTAGAGCATGCAGGCGCTCGATCTGAGATCCGTGCATGAGGGCATCCGGGCGATGGCCGACATCCATGAAGCTTTCTGACAACGCGCCGTTTGCGGTCAGAATGGCATGTTGCTCGGTTTCGATATGATAATAGTCGTATTCGGTAATGGAATGGTCGTAGGCGATGGTCATTCCGTTGACGAGCATTCGCACGGGAATGAAGGTGCTTTCAAGCATCATGCAGTGCTCTGGCGTGACCAGAAGATCCCGGTTGGGAATGCCGTCTGCCAGAGCCCCGGCACGGATGCGAACAGGCACGGCGTCCATATCTGGCAGTCCGCTGGTGCCGACTGTCGTATGAGCGTGGCCGACGCGCAGGATTGTCCGGCTGTGGCGTTCACCATTTTCGTAGACCGTAACCTGATCCCCGGCCTTCAGGGTCTCAATGGCGCGCTCGCCGTCGGGGGTGAGGATCATGGATCCGGCCAGATAGCAGATCTGCCCGTTATATCCGGTTGCACCGCCGACAACACTCCAGCTTCCATTGGCGTTCTGTACGATCGTCGGGGTGCCGGGGGTGGAGTTGGGCCCAAAGGAGACGTTCGAGAGCGTGATGCCGTTATTATAATTGTCGAAGGCGATTTTCAGCGTGTAGGTGCCGTTGCTGTTGGCAATGAAGGTCGCGCTGATAGGGGGCGATCCACCGTGACCGATGGTGATGACGGAGGTGGCGTCGAAGCCCGTGATCGGGGTGGAGACCGTCTGGTTGTAGTCGGCCAGAATGAGCTGGTTTGGAGTATCGTCCACGGCGTCACGGCCAAACACGATTCTTCCGCCGGCGGTGGCGTTGTTGACATACAGAGACGCGCCGTTCTGAAGAACCGTCGTCAGGGACGACCCCATCTGAAACTGGGCATTCGTGCTGCCCAGCGTCGTGTGATCCAGAATCAGGGTGCCTGAGCCGCCGACGCTGTTGCTGTTGATCGAAATGGACGGGTTGCCCGAGATCTGAAGGGTGCCGTTGATGGTCGGGTTGCTGCCGAGATTAATGGCGTTGGGCGTGTTGACAAGCATCGTCCCGCCCTGCGCGACGGTCAGACTGTTGGCATAGAATGCCGTAGCGCTGGGCGTGGCAGACGTCGCGGTGATGTTCAGGGTGGCGTTGGTGCCAACCTTCAGAGTGGTGATCTGTGTGGCGTTGGCCTGCGCGACGTTGATCGTTACCGCGCTTCCGTCCTGCTTTCCGGCCAGAACATCCACCCATCCCTTGTTCGGGGGGGCCGTGCCTTCGCTCCAGTTTGTGGCTGCGAACCAGTCGCCGGTTGCGCCGCCAATCCAGTAATTTGTCATCTCATCGCATCCTGATGGCGTCAGGAGCGAGAGGAAAGAGTTCCACACCTGACCTGTTGAGCATTTTTCAGAAAAAGAGTTAATTATTGGATGACACAGGTTTAAGATCACGCATATTTCAAAAATAAAAACATTGATGACAAAACATCGCGGAAATATTTCCCCTGAAATGCGTTCCGGAATCGAAATGAGTGGTTTTTTCGTAAAAGCGCCCTGAACGGCCTTGGGAAAAGAGCGGTAACGGCTTGCCTGACAGTGGGCTTCCGCTCATCATGTCGTGATGACGCCACAGGAAAAATCAGTTCCGTTCCGTAAGAGTCGAAAAGTAACGAAGCTTTCGCGGCGTCTGGGTGTTGCGGGTGCAAGCTGTGTGCTTGATGTCATGATCAATGACCGTCCGGCGCTGGTTCGGGACAGCGCGGCGTTTCTTGTGCTGCTGGAGAAAATCTGGAAAGCGCGGCACGTCGAGGCCGGGCTGGTGTGGGCGGAAATCGAGGAGCGCATCCGTCTGGCGGACGAGTTGCGCGTTGGTGGCATACGTCCCTACAAGGGGGGCCGTTTTCGTTCGACGAAGCTGCCGTGACATGCCGCCTCTGCCAGACCTTGCCCATATCACGCTTGCGGATCTGACCCGTCTCGACATTGTCGCTCTGGGCATCATGGCGCTTTCGGCCCTGTGGGGGCTGACGCGCGGCTTTGCCACAGAACTGGCCGGACTGCTGGCATGGGTCGGAGCAGTCGTCCTGACCTATCGGTTTCATGGGCTGCTTGAACCTTATCTGACGCCCTATCTGCATCAGGCCGCGCTGGCGGGCAGTGCGAGTACGGCGATTCTGTTTGTTGTCGTGCTCCTGTTTTTTACCATGATTGGTGCAAGGGTCGGGGCCGCGGCACGGGGTGTTCTGTTTGGGGGTGTGGATCGCATTCTGGGCGCGGTGTTCGGTGTGGCGCGGGGTTATGTGGCCCTGATTGTCCTTTATCTGCTGGCAGGTTCTTTTTTTGGCTCGTGGATGTCCTATGTGATGCAGGGAAGCCTCATCGGCCCTTACATTGCCGCCGGGGCAACCCATCTGACAGGTTATCTGCCTCATTTCCTGCAACCGCATCTTGCGTCTGAGGTCACAAGCGGCCATGAGGCGTCCTTGTGAAACCAGTCCGGAAAGGCCGCGCCGCATGACCCAGTCCGACAGTCTCAACCGCCCGTATGAAGAATGCGGGGTTTTTGGCGTCTGGGGTGTGCCTGATGCATCGGCCCTGACAGCTCTGGGCCTGCACGCCCTCCAGCATCGTGGACAGGAAGCGGCGGGCATCGTCAGTTTCGATGGCGAACGCTTCCACCAGCATAAAGGTCTGGGTCTGGTCGGCGATGTGTTCGGAGACAGCCGTGTCATGGCGACGCTGCCCGGCACGGTCGCCATCGGCCACAACCGCTACGCCACAACGGGCGGTACGCATGTCCGCAATGTTCAGCCTCTTTATGCCGATTATGAGTTCGGCGGTCTGGCGGTCGCGCATAACGGCAACCTGACGAATTCCGCGACGCTCAAGCAGGCGCTGGTCAAGCGGGGATGCATTTTCCATTCCTCGACGGATACGGAAGTTTTCATCCATCTGATCGCCATTTCGCTCTATACGACCGTGCTCGACCGCTTCATCGATGCGGTCAAACAGGTCAAGGGCGCGTATTCGCTGATTACGCTGACGCCGGATGATGGTCTGATCGGAATGCGCGATCCGCTCGGCGTGCGTCCGCTCGTTCTGGGCCGGATGCCGGGCCATGAGCAAGGGAATGGCGGCTGGGTTCTGGCCAGCGAGACCTGTGCGCTGGACATTATCGGTGCGGATTATGTCCGCGATATCGAACCGGGCGAGATTGTCGTCATCAACAATGACGGTCTGCGCTCGCTGCGTCCTTTCGGGGATCAGGGCGGGCGGTTCTGTGTGTTCGAATATATCTATTTCGCGCGGCCTGATTCCGTGCTTGAAGGCCAGCCGGTCTATGAAGCGCGTCGCCAGATCGGTTGCGAATTGGCCCGTGAAAGCGCGGTTGAGGCGGATGTTGTGGTGCCGGTGCCAGATTCAGGCGTGCCGTCCGCGATCGGCTATGCGGCGGAAAGTGGTATTCCGTTCGAACTGGGGATCATCCGCAACCATTATGTGGGCCGGACCTTCATTGAGCCGACGGATCAGATCCGCAATCTTGGCGTGAAGATGAAGCACTCGGCCAACCGGCCGGTTCTGGCGGGCAAGCGCGTCATTCTGGTGGATGACTCGATCGTCCGTGGCACGACGTCGCGCAAGATCGTGGACATGGTCCGGGCTGCCGGTGCGACGGAAGTGCATATGCGCATCACGTCCCCGCCGACGAAACATGCCTGCTTTTACGGCATTGATACGCCTGAAGAGAGCAAGCTGATGGCTGCGACCCATACGCTTGAGGAGATGGCGAGAGCCATTGGTGTGGACAGTCTGGCGTTTGTCAGTTTCGACGGGCTTTACCGGGCGCTGGGCCATGCGAACCGTGCCGAGGGTGCGCGCCGTTATTGCGATGCCTGTTTTACCGGGGATTATCCGATCCAGCTGGTGGACAAGGAAGGTAATCTCGTCGCGTAACTCTCCTCCTGCGGCAGTAATAAAAAAAGGCGCCGGACCAGTGGTCAGGCGCCTTTTTGTTTGTTGGGTGTTCAGGGATATGGATAGGGCGTCTGCGAGGCGGCCTTTGGAGGGGCGGGCACTTCCGTGGGAAGCAGGGAGTCCAGAGGCAGTGTCATGACGGCTTCCAGGCCCGGGTTCAGTGTTGTGTAGGTCAGTGTGCCGGAAAGACTGCTGACGACGGCGTTCATCATGCGCGTCCCGAAGCCTGTTCCCTTGAGTTGGGGGGTGCATTCGCCCTGATCCGAAACTGTCAGAACCAGTCGGGAGCCGGTCTGGGTCAGTCCGACATAGAGCGATCCGGCATGGCCGTCATAGGCGTATTTGCTGGTATTGATGATCAGTTCGGTCAGGACCAGGCCGATATTGATGGCACGGTCTGCAGCAATCAGGATTGGAAAGAGGGAGAGATGCATCTGGTCGTGCCAGCCCTCACCCAGTGACGTGCACAATTCTTCCATCAGCTCTTCGATATAGCGGCCCAGATCCACGACGCCGATATGCTCGTCACGATACAGGCGACGATGTACGAGGCCGATGGCGGCAATCCGGTGCTGCGCTTCCTTCAGAGCTGTTGTGGTGTCTTCATTTGACGCGCTTCGGGCCTGAAGCTTGAGGAAGGATGCGACCATCTGAAGCGAGTTCTGGACGCGGTGATTGACCTCGCGGATCAGGAAGTCCTTCTGGCGTAGCAGGTCTTCGCGTTCTTCCAGAGTGGCGGCAAGGGTCGCGTTGAGTTCGCGGAGCTGCTGCGTTTGGTCGTCCGCGATCAGGAGGCGGCGGATGCGACGGGCTGCCTGTTTCTGTTCGCTGGTCCAGCGGGTGCTGTGCCCGCGGATGGTTTGCTCCCATGTTCGAAAGGACGTGCGGGGGCGCAGAATGCCGTCGCTGCCCGTATCGTCCTTGTGCGGATGACCGGCCCATTCGATGGTCTGAATGATTTCGACCCGACTCCACACGATACAGATAGGGGTGCGAAGAGGGAGTGTGATGGCCAGAAGACCGGCGCAGCGTTCAGGCCACTCGGTGGCAGGGGGGTAGTCCCTTCCCAGCATGGCAGTGCTGAAAATTCCGCCAATGCTGCCCGCTCTCAACCAGTCATGCAGCTTGTGCAGGCTATCCGTATCGGGGAGCACACCGGTTGCACTGATGGTCTCGGCACTGATGACGGCAAACCCGTTGCAGGGAAAAAGGGCCTGTAATTCGTTGATGCAGTTGCGAAGGTTGTTTTCAAGCGGACGGCGCACGTCAAAATGGGACGTGACGGCTTCCATCGCGTTGCGCAGGCGCAGACGCTCCTGATAGGTCACCAGCTCTTCTTTGTTTCGCAACTGGCGGGACATGACGCCTGCCAGTGTGCGACACGCCGCGCGGATATCTTCGGGTAGGCGCCTTGGAGAAGAGTTGTGGCAGGCGATCAGTCCCCACAGCACACCATCGACGACCAGCGAGACGGACGCCGAGGCCCGCACACTCATATTGGCCATGTATTGAAGGTGGATCGGTGAGACGCTGCGGAGCTGCACGTCGCTGAGATTGATCCCTGCAAGCCCAGCTTCGGGCGGGCGAATGGGGGCAGCTTCGTAAGTGATGTTCGGGATGACGCGGATGCGGTTGCGGACATAGAGAGTCCGGGCCTGCGCAGGAATGTCGCTGGCCGGGAAGTGGTGGTTCATCAGGGAAGGGAAGGCGTTGTTGCGGCTTTCGCCTACGACGCGGCCTGTGCCGTCTTCCATGAAACGATAGATCAGGACGCGGTCAAAGCCGGTCAGGCGCTGAAAGATTGTCGCACCGTGACGACAGACGGACGCGATATCGGGGCAGCGTTCGAAACGGTCTGCCGTTCTGTCGATCTCGCCGAAAATATCCCAGATGAGCAGATTGTGGGATTCGATGGGTTCGAGTTCGATGAGAAGATGTGTGTTCTGGGTATGGCGTACGACGCTGAAGGTCTCGCCTGCGAGCCCTGGGATACGAAGATCGGACAGGGATGCGCGTTTTTCGTCCTGAAAACGTTCGGGCGGGACGTTCAGGACGCTCGCAAGATCACGCCCCAGCCAATCTGGGGTCAGACGGCCTTCGATGTCTCCTGCTCCACCGAGAATGGTCCGGGTTGCGCTATCGGCGATCAGCAGGAGACCGTGCGGCTGAATGGCGTCCGGGCGATGGATGGGTTCGCGGTCACAGGATGTCGTGACCGCATGTTCCAGCGAATAACCCGGTTCCGAGCCCGCAGGACGCTGGATCGTCAAACGGTGGTCCGCCTGAAGGACAGAGAGAGTATTTTGCAGGCAGTCTGACATGCAGCGGACATAAAGGTCTCTCTATTGGCGGCCACCGTGTTCCGCGCGAAAGGTCCGGTCAGGTGAGGCCCGGAACTCATCATATTCATTATCCGTTCCTCACCGCCTGCTGTCAATTTATGACTTTTTATTTCAGGGCTGACGGCTGTCTGCCTGAATCCAGGACGCGACGTCTGCCGAGAGGGCATGACGGCTGGCCGGGCGGGTATAGAGCATATGACCGCCCTGATAGAGATGCAGCGACACGCGGTCTGCGCCGACGGTCAGATGGTCCTTCATCCAGCGCGCGGTCGCGAATGGACAGGCCACATCATAATAGCCATTTGCTACAAAAACGCGCAGGCCGGGATCAAGTGCCAGAAGACGGTTCAGAACCGGGATCTGATGGATGGGCGACGGGCCGCCCGCGCTCCACTTCCAGCTTCCGTTCACCTTGAAGGAGAGCAGGTCGTAGGTCAGGGGTGTCTTGAAGCCGAGGTCATTCGCGGCATAGCCCGAGAAGGCATTGCCATAGGCGCGGCCAAAGCCGAACAGAGTCGGATCGGGGCTTTCGTCCAGACCGTCAGCCGAGGGGTCGGCGATGGACTGCGTGAAATCGTACAGCCCGTACAGGCGACCGTCGCGGGACATGATGTCATGCGAGCCGATGGCGGGAATGCCGTGCTGACGGGCAATCACGTCCTGCGGCAGGCCGGTGCGCTGGGCAATCTCGGCATAAAGCGCCTGACCGTCGCTCCCTGAGGGCAGCTTTCCGGCGATTTTGGGCAGATAGGTGTTCAGGGACCACTGATAGGCGTCTTCGGCCGTCTTTTCCGTCACGTTCGGGCTCTGATGTGCGGCGATCAGGCTTGGCATCATGAGAGCGGCGGAAAGCGGATTGTCGTCCGAATCGAGCAGAGGCATCTCGATGGCCGGGGAGATCATGACGATGCCATTGAGCAGAATGCCCTGTTCCATCTGGAGCGCATTGGCGACCTGAATGGAGCGGATGCCGCCATAACTTTCGCCCACGAGATAATGCGGCGAGGCCTCACGACCGTTTGCTGCCGTCCACAGACCGATGGCCTTGGCGAAGGTGCTGGCATCCTGCTTGACGCCGTAGAACTGGTCTCCGGCCTTGGCCGTATCGGTGGGGCGGGAATAGCCCGTGCCCACGGCGTCGATGAAGACCATGTCGGTGACGGGGAGCCAGCTGTCGGGGTTGTCCGCAAGCTGGGCATGGGTGCCGTCAGTCGGGTCCTTGGCGGGCATGGTCAGGGCCTTGGGGCCAGCCGCACCAAGGTTCAGATAAGCCGTGGCCGCACCCGGACCGCCATTGAAGAAATACGAGACCGGACGGGTGCCAGCAGGGACTCCGTCCTTCGTGTAGGACACATAGAACATGCGGGCCGTGGGTTTGCCGTCGGGGCCGCGCAGGACGAGCGTTCCGGCATGGGCGGTGTAGGCGATGCCGTTCAGATGATGCTGGGTGACGGAATCCGCAGGGAGCAGGGCAGGTTCACCCGTGAAGGCGTCGGTTGTCTTGCCAGCTTCGGCCTTGGTGTCGGGCTTGGGGGCATCGGCCGCCGCAGCCGTACAGACGGGGGTGAGGAGCGTTAAAGCGAGCAGGGCTGCGCGGCGGGTCATCATCTGACGGGCATCTCCGGGAAAAAAGCAGAAGAGTCCGCCCTATCAGTCCTGAGCTGTAACGACCATCGCTTCCGCATGAAGTTTTCGTCATGCGGAAGCGATCTGACGCGGGTGTTCGGTCAGGCTTTGGGGGCTGTGATGTTCGGACGCAGCATGAGGCGCGGGTCGGCGACGCGGTCATACTCTTCGGATGTCATGAAGCCCAGTTCCAGCGCGGCTTCACGCGGGCTCAGCTCCTTTTCCATTGCGTGATGCGCGACCTGCGCGGCGCGGTCATAACCGATGGCCGGGGAGAGGGCGGTGACGAGGACCAGCGAACGCTCCAGATCCTGCTTCAGCTTCTCCGTATTGGCTTTCGTGCCTTCGACGAGGAAGCGGCGGAAGTTTTCCGAGCCGTCATGCAGAAGGGTGATGCCCTGCATGATGTTGTGGATCATGAGCGGCTTGTAGACATTCATGTCCAGCATGCCCGCAGCCCCGCCGAGGCCGACCGCAACATCGTTGCTCATGACCTGAAGGGCGAGCATGGCCAGCGCCTCGGCCTGCGTCGGATTGATCTTGCCCGGCATGATCGACGATCCCGGCTCGTTCTCCGGCAGGTGCAGTTCGCCCAGACCGGCGCGCGGGCCGCAGGCGAGCAGGCGGATGTCGTTGGCGATCTTGAACAGACTGCCCGCCGTCGTGCGCAGCGCGCCTGACAGATGCACCAGCGCATCATGCGCGCCCTGAAGCGCGAACTTGTTCTCGCCAGCCGTGAAGCCAAGCCCGGTCAGACGTGCGATTTCCGCGCAGGCGCGGCGGTCAAAGCCCTCATCCGTACTGACGCCGGTGCCGAGGGCCGTGCCGCCGAGGGCGAGGGGGAACAGACCGTCGCGGGCCTGTTCCAGACGGGCGATGTTGTCTGTCACCATCCCGGCATAGCCATGCCATTCCTGACCCAGCGTGATGGGAACGGCATCCTGAAGATGCGTGCGGCCAACCTTGACCAGATCGCGCCATTCCTCGGCCTTGGCAGCCATGGCGTCGCGCAGGCGCGTCAGGGCCGGGATCAGGCGACGATGCGTGCCAAGAACAGCCGCGATGTGCATGGCAGTCGGGAAGTTGCAGTTGGTGGACTGCGACATGTTGACGTGATCGTTGGGGTGCAGCGGCGTCTTGCTGCCGAGCGGATTGCCGGTGATCTGGCAGCCACGGTTTGCGATGACCTCGTTGACGTTCATGTTGAACTGCGTGCCCGAACCCGTCATCCAGACATGGAGCGGGAACATCCGGTCATGCTCGCCCTTGATGATCTCGTCACAAACGGTCTGGATCAGATCCGCACGGTCCTGCGACAGGCGACCGCTGGCGGCATTGGCCGTCGCGCAGGCGCGCTTCATGATCGCATAGGCTTCGATCATTTCATGTGGCATCAGTTCGCGGCCGATGCTGAAATATTTCAGGGAACGCTGGGTCTGCGCACCCCACAGCACATCGTCAGCGACGTCGATCGGGCCCATGCCATCGGTTTCGGTACGGCTCATTGTCTGTTTTCGGCTTTCCTGCGGGTGATCGGGCTCATTTCACGAGGGAAATTATCGCACAATCGCCGCAGGACAAAGGAACCGAGCCATAGAAAATCCGGATGCCGTCACAACAAGAAAACGGCTTCAGGATTCCACGATCTGGGCCACCGGGTGACGGCCATAGGTATTGGTCAGGATCACACCGGCCATGACGACCGCACCGCCGATCAGGGTGCGCAGGGACGGGACTTCGCCGGTGAGGAAATAGGCCAGAACCATCGTCACCGGCGGCAGCAGGTACAGCAGCGCCGCACCGCGCGAGGCGCCGAGATGCCCGATGACGAACCCCCAGGCGGCATAACCGAACGCTGCCGGGAAAATGCCGAGCTCCAGCACGGCCGCCTGTCCCTGCCATGAAGCGTGTGAGAAACTCGTGAGGCCCTGAGGCAGCCATGGGGTCAGGAAAATCGCACCCGAAATCAGGACATAGGCGATCGTCGGCAGGGCGCCGTAGCGGCGGATCAGACCTTTCTGGAGGATCGTGTAAAACGCCGCGCAGACGGCTGCGCCGAACACCAGTGTGGCGCCGGAGCCAAAGGAGAGGCCGCCGCTTTGTCCCTTGGCGATCATGGCGACGCCGCTGAAGCTCAGAATCGATCCCGCCCAGCCCCAGCGGGACATGCGTTCACCGAGGAACACCATGGCCAGAAGCCCCGCCATCAATGGTGCGGCGCTGATGAGAAGGCTGGCCGCTCCGGACGAGACGGTCATTTCTCCACAGTTGAACAGGATGTTGTAGAGCATGATCCCGATCATCCCGCAGGCGAGGATCTGCGGAATATCGGCGGTCAGCGGGCGTGCGGGGCGTTTCCAGCAGAGCCAGAGAGCCGCCATGACGGCCGCGACGGCGTAGCGCAATGCCGCCAGGGGCACGGGTGCGAAATCATGCAGGACAATCCGGACGACGGGATAGGCGCTCGCCCAGGACAGGATGGCTACGGCGACGAAAAAGGGCAGGGAACGTCCGGAAGATTGGGTCATTCCTGTTTATTAGCAGGAATGTTTCGGGAGCGGGAAGAGTTGCAAAAGTGGGATAAGCGCGTCGCTCATCCCAACCTGTTATTGCAGCCAGCGATCGCCACTGAAACGGTTGTGGGAAAAGAGAAAACCGGCCACCAGACCGATGGCGGCGAACATGATGGTCCACAGCGAGATCGGTAGAATCAGGGTGGAAACCGCCGAGAGCAGGACCATTCCGGCAAAGGCGCAGACGGCGGATTCAAGAAGTCGCGGGCCGTAATGACGTTCAGCACCGCAATGTGGGCATTTTTCCGAAGTCGGGCGCATGGGTTTGCGACAGACGGGGCACAGCGCGATGGCGTTGGCTTCGGGTTTTCTCACTGACCGTTATTCTCCTGATGTTCGCCAACCGCAATACGGGCTTCCACGGCCATACGCCAGGGCGCATCGGCCGGTGCCGCTGCCAGGGCGCGGCGATAGAGGTCAAGGCTTTCGCCAGAGATGTGGCTGCCGTTACGACTTTCAAGCTCGGCGAGGCGAATGGCCAGCTCAGGCTCGAAATGGGCGTCGAGAGCGGCTTTCCAGTCCCGGATCGCATCTTCCGTCAGCCCGGACTTGGCTTCGACCTGCCCCAACATGAAGTGTCCGGTCGCATAAGTCGAGGATGTCGCAGGGATCGTAGCGACTTCAGCCTGAAGTTTGTGAATCATTTCCAGACCCTTCGCATCTGGCCCTGTCTGACGCTCGCTCAGCGGCTGTGGCGGGAGGGAGGGGTGGCCGTTAACGATATAGAGGGCAAATGCCAGGACCGGGATGCCGAGTCCGACCGCCAGAACAGGAAGAACCCGGCGGCGCTTTGCCGGTTCAGCCGACAGATCTTCGACGGCGGCTTCACCATCCGTGGCCAGCAGGCGGCGCTGAACTTCAAGGCGCGCGGCCTGATATTCTTCATCATTGATGAGGGCGAGGGCGTGATCGCGTTCCAGATCCCCAAGCTGTCCGCGATAGAGCGTGAGGGCGGAGTCGCGGGCGTTCACGCGGCGACGCAGGGTTCGCAGACCCAGAAAGGCGGGACACAGGGCCACCGCAGCGATAATCAGGATTCCCAACCAGAACAAACAGTTTACTCCCGGCCCGAAAGGGCATCCAGACGCGCGCGCTCGTCATCCGTGAGCGGCGCAGGCGTGGCGACGACGCGGCGTCTGGCCGTACGCCATGCAATGACAAGTCCGGCCACCAGCGCGAGCGCCGGCATCAGCCAGAGCAGGGCGGTGGACCATGAAAACTGTGGAGCCAGACGGATGAATTCGCCGTAGCGTTCGGTCATCCAGTCCATGATCTGCTGATCGCTTTTGCCTGCCGCAACCTGTTCGCGGACAACCTTGCGGAGATCACGGGCGAGGGGCGCGCTGCTGTCCTCGATGCTCTCGTTCTGACAGACGAGGCAGCGCAGATGCGCGCCGATGGCTTCGGCCCGTTTTTCCTGCGCCGGGTTGGGCAGCATTTCGGCGGGATCGTCCACGGCAAGGGCTACGCCGCCGCCGATCAGGCCAACCGCGAGCAGCAGGGCCGGAAAGCGTCTGGAAGCCTTCATAATCCGGCCAGCCTCGGGCGGATTTCCGCCTCGTAGATCTGCGGGTCGAGGGCGGCGCTGCCATGCCAGATGATGCGCCCTCCCGGTGCGACCAGAAAGCTCTCGGGCACGCCGGTTACGCCCCAGTCGATGGCCACGCGGCCATGCCGGTCGGAGGCGACGCGGGCGTAAGGCGAGCCGTCGCGTTGGATGAAGGCGCTGGCGTTTTCGGGCTTGTCCTCATAGGCGATGCCCCAGATCGGCATGTTGCGCGAAATGGCGCGCAGGCCGGGCATTTCCGCCACGCAGGGAATGCACCATGAGGCGAAGAAATTGACCAGAACCGGGCGATGCTGGGCTTTGAGTTCCGCATCGGTGAAGCCGTCGCCAAGGCCGGGGAGGCCCGGCATGGCGAAGGTCGGGATGGGTTTGCCAACATTGGGGTTCTTGATCGCACGCGGGTCGAAGGCGCCGCTGCGCATGTCGCTCAGCATCCGCCAGAACCCGATGCCGAGGACGCCCGCGCCAATGATGGGCACGGCGGTGAGGATGCCGCGTCGTGTTACGCTCATATCCGTTTCTCCTCAGGCGCGGGCCATGTTGCGGGCGGCGGCACGCTTGGGCGCGCCGATCCGCATCCGGCGGTCAGACAGCGAGAACGCACCGCCGATCGCCATGACCAGTCCGCCCAGCCACATCCAAGGCGCGAGCGGATTGCGGTGCAGGCGCAGGACGTAGGTCGTGTCCTTACCCGTACCGTGACGGTCACCGACTACACCGTACAGATCGGTGATGAAATTGGTGTGGATGGCGACTTCGGTCGTGGTCTGGCTCTGCGTCGTGAAGTCGCGTTTTTCAGGGTGCAGGATGGTCACGAGCTTGCCGTTGTGACGGATGGCGATGTCGGCCTGCATGGCCTTGTAGTTCGGGCCGATATAGTCATGCACGTCCAGAAGCGTCCAGTCGTCCCCGGCCAGAGAGCGCGTTTCGCCGATATGGACTTCAACGATGGCGTGCTCGGCCTGAGACATGCCGCACAGGCCGAGAATGGTGATGCCTGCGCCGATATGGGCGAGTGCCGCCCCCCAGCTTGAACGCGGCAGGTTCTTCATGCGCTCCCATATACCCTGCGCGGACGTATGGCCGATGCCGATCCGGCGCAGCACGTCGGAAACGGACGCCGCGATGACCCAGACCGCCAGCGTACCGCAGGCGATGGGCAGGATGCCGGAAAGCTTCCAGAAGCACAGGACCAGCCCGATCGCAGCAATGCCAGCTGCGGCATAGAGATGCGAGAACGTCCGGGCGAGCTGCGCGCGCTTCCACGGAAGGGCCGTGCCGACGCCCATCGCCAGAAGAAGCGGCAGGGTCAGCGGGATTGTGGCGGCGTCGAAAAACGGTTTGCCGACGGAAATGGTGCGTCCGGCCAGAAGCTGCATGAAGGGTGGGTACATCGTGCCCGTCACGACGACGGCGCAGATCGAGCACAACAGGATGTTGTTCAGGACCAGAGAGCCTTCACGCGAGACCGGCGAAAACAGGCCGGTCGAGGTGAGGGAAGGCGCGCGCCATGCGAACAAGGCCAGCGAGCCGCCGATGACGATGGCGAGCAGGGCCAGAATGAACACGCCGCGGGCGGGATCGTTGGCAAAGGCGTGGACCGAGTTCAGGATGCCCGAGCGGACGAGGAACGTGCCGGACAGCGAGAACGAGAAGGTCGCAATGGCCAGCAGGACCGTCCAGATTTTCAGGCCTTCGCGCTTTTCCACAACGATTGCGGAATGCACGAGGGCCGTACCCGTCAGCCACGGAATGAGGGAGGCGTTTTCCACCGGGTCCCAGAACCAGTAGCCGCCCCAGCCCAGCACATAATAGGACCACCACGACCCGAGCGCGATGCCGCAGGTCAGAAAGCACCAGGCCGCCACGGCCCAGGGACGGACCCAGCGGCCCCATGCGGCATCGACGCGGCCTTCGATCAGGGCGGCGACCGCGAAGGCGAAGGGAACGGCGAAACCGACATAGCCGGTGTAGAGAATGGGCGGATGGAAGGCGAGGCCCGGGTCCTGAAGGAGCGGATTCATGCCCTGACCGTCCATTGGCGCGGGGAAGACGCGCTCAAACGGATCGGAGGTCAGGAGGCAGAACATCTGGAACCCGGCGGAAACGCCGCCGAGAATGGCCAGCACGCGTCCGCGCAGGATGTCCGGCAGGTTGCGGCCGAACAGGGACACCGCGCCGCCGCAGACGGCGAGGATCAGCGTCCAGAGCAGGACTGATCCTTCATGGTTTCCCCAGACGCCCGTGATTTTATAGAGCAGAGGCTTCGAGACAGCGGAGTTTGCCGCGACGTTCTGGACCGAGAAATCGTCGCTGACGGCGCACATCACGAGGCACAGGAACGAATAGCCCAGTGCAAGCAACTGCGAGACCGCGAGATAGGGTGCGAGCCCTACGAGGCGCGCGTCACGGCGGTTGGCGCCCCAGAGTGGGACGGCGAACTGCACGAGGGCGAGCACGCAGGCGAGGGCCAGGGCGAAATGGCCCTGTTCTGGTCCGAACATCAGGCGATCAGCCCCCTGCTTTCTTTGCGGTCATGGTGTCCCAGCTTGAGGCGTCCGGCGCTTTGCCGAAGCGCGGATCCCATTTGCCGGTGCGTTTGAGTTCGTCCGCGACTTCCTTGGGCATGTAGGTCTCGTCATGCTTGGCGAGGACTTCGCTGGCGGTGAAGCCGCCGTCCTTCTGCACGGTGCCGAGGGCGACGACGCTCTGTCCTTCGCGGAACAGGTCGGGGAGGATGCCGGTGTAATGGACCTCGACCGCGGCCTGCCCGTCCGTCACCTGAAAGGCGTTCACGGGGGTGCCGTTTTCGTTGATGCGATGCAGGCTGCCGACCATGACCATGCCGCCGAGGCGGATGGTGCGATCGGGTGAGGGCGGATTGGCCTTCACCTGTGAGGGCGCCATGAAAAAGACGATGTTGGACGAGAACGCCCGCAGTGTCAGTGCGGCGGCGGAGCCGACACAGGCCAGACAGGCGATGACGATCCAGAGACGACGGGTCTTGCGGGTCATGAGGCTGACCTTTCACGGCGGCGGGCATGGCCTTCGACAGCGGCCAGACGGGCCTTGGACTTCCGAAGACGAAGGGCAGCACCAACGCCGAGGACAAGGGAGCAGCCCAGAGTCAGGGCATAGGAGGCCGCGATATAGGGCCAGTGATTCGGGAGATGCATCATGCTGCTTGACTGTCCCTGCGATCGAGACGCGAACGAGCCATCATCTGGCGCGCACGGCTTTCATGGATGGCGGCGCTGAGCCGGGTGAAAATGACGGCCGCAACACCGAGCGTAAAGCCGATCGTGCAGATCAGCAGCGGCCAGAGCATCATCATGGACATGGTGGGTGCGCCGGTCAGGGTGATGCTGTCGGGCTGGTGCAGGGTGTTCCACCACTGGACGCTGAACTTGATGATCGGAAGGTCGATGACGCCGGCCAGAGCGAGGATCGCGGCGGCGCGCTGGCCGCGGGCGGGTTCGTCGAAGGCGCGGATCAGGGCGATATGGCCGAGATACAGGAAGAACAGCACCAGCATTGATGTCAGGCGCGCGTCCCAGACCCACCATGTGCCCCACATTGGCTCACCCCAGAGCGAGCCGGTAATCAGGCACAAAGCGGCGGCGCAGGCACCGACGGGGCCGATTTCAATGGCGGCCAGATCGGCTAGCGGGTGGCGCCAGACCAACGAAAGTACGCCGCAGGTTGCAAGTCCGAGGTAGCAGGACGATGCCAGCCACGCCATCGGGACATGCACATACATGATGCGGACGGTGTCGCCCTGCTGCCAGTCGGCCGGGGCGATGAAGAGACCCCAGATCACACCGACCACGAGAAACACGATTGCGCCACCGGTCAGCCAAGGCAGCAGGGTGCGCGCCAGACGCAGGAACTGCCCCGGATTGGCATAGCGATGGAGCAGGTTGGGGGTAGGGCGCACTGGGACACGGACCTCGGCAGAGTGGCAACGCGGCGATGGGTTCCCCGCGACAGGTTCCCCATTGAAATAGTCCGAAGCAATCATATTCGGAAGAGGCGCGTTGTCCCATTGTTCCAATCACTGTTATCACGTTTCACGGAATTGAGCGCAAAATGCCCCAAGGGCGGCTTTTGGGGCGGCCCTTGGGGCAGCCTGTGTGGCGGGAGTGAGAGATGGCTTTCTGGCTGGTGAAATCGGAACCCGAGGCGTTCTCATGGGCGCAGCAGGTCCATAATAATGTCGAGCCGTGGACGGGCGTACGCAACTATCAGGCGCGCAACAATCTTGCGGCGATGAAAAACGGCGATCTGGCGTTTTTCTACCATTCCGTCAGCGAAAAACGGATTGTGGGTGTGGTGGAAGTCGTGCGGGAGGCCTATCCGGACCCGACTGTGGATGATCCGCGCTGGGTCTGTGTGGATGTGAAGGCGATGGGGGCTTTTGGCCGTCCCGTGAGCCTCGCCGAAATCAAGGCTGATCCGGCTCTGGCGGACATGGCGCTGCTGAAACAGTCCAGATTGTCTGTGGCGCCGGTGACGGAGGAGGAGTTCCGTCACCTGACGCAGATCGGGGGATGGGTACGTCTCTCTTAGTGAATGGGAGAGGCGTCGCCGTTCACGAGGATGTTCGTCTGGCCATTGACCGGATGACCGGCATAGCTCGTCGGTGAGTCTTCGTTTTCATAAGGCGACTGCACGGGGGCGTTGAACTTCACCGGCATACCAAACAGCGTGAAATGGGACGGCAGGTTGTTGGGGCCGTTGGTTTTCTGCTGCGCGTTCGGGCCGGGCATGCCGACCGGCAGATGCGTCCGGACCCGGTCGCTATAGCTGGCGAGGGCAGTTTCCGAGTCTTCCACTTCCGTATAGCCGTGCGGCGGGGGCGGGGCGCCTTCATCGGGGAGCGCGGCCTGCTGGGCCGGGGTCAGCGGCTTTGCCGGTGCGCCGACGATCTGTCCGGCAGTCGGCCCCATCTGCGGCAGGTTGGCCGTGCCATGAGAGGCATGATGGCGGTTGTGACTCGGGACGGCCAGCGCCGGAGAAACGGCCGGAACGAGGAGGCTTGCTGCGAGTGGCGCAGACAGGATCAAGCGCGATAATGCGGTCATTGGTGTCATTCTCCTCACCCCGACGGTGCACGTCCGGATAGTTGGCCCGGGTAGTCTTCTGGCGCCGATATCCCCATGATGGTGCCATGTTAGGATATGAAACCTGCTATCCGGTAAACGGTTTCGGGTCTTACGAACAGGAGTTTTGATCGTCATGGCCTCAGTGAATGACACGCAGCTTCCGACCAGCAATTTCGCCTCCACGGCGCTGGACGGGGATTCCCTTGCACAGCTTCAGTCCGTTCTTGAAAAGGTGGAGCAGGGTCGTGGGGTTCTCGTGCGTCTGGCCGACCTGATGGGCGGCGCGGTCGGACAGGCCACGCGCCTCGGCATGCAGGGACTCGGACTGGCCCCGGCGGTGCAGGAAAAATTCCATAAAACGGCGGAAGCCGCGATCGAGCGGGCGTTCCGTGTGGCGGTTCTGGGTATCGACAACGATGCGCCCGCCCCGCGTGATCCGATGCGCGAGAATCTGGGACAGGCCGCGGTGGCCGTCTCCGGTGCGCTGGGCGGTTTTGGGGGGATTTTCGGTCTTGCGCCGGATGTCGGCTTCACGACGCTAACTATCATGCGCGAAATCGCCCGCATCGCCCGCGAGGAAGGCGAGGATCTGCGCAACGAAGACACGCGCCGGGCCTGTCTGGAAGTTTTTGCGCTCCGCAGTTTTCCGGCGCGTCAGAGCGACGAGGAAGGCGAACTGGGTTTCTTCTCGGCGCGTGCGCTGCTGCGCGGACGGCCTATCGTGATGCTGATGGCGGAAGTGGCGTCGCATTATGGAATCGGTCTGTCGCGCAAGTTCGCGTTGCAGATGGTGCCGGTTGCGGGCGCGCTGTGTGGGGCGTCTCTCAACACGGCGTTTCTGGCGCATTACCGCGCGCTGGCACGGGCTCATTTCACGATCCGTCGTCTGGAACGCACGCATGGGCTGGCCGTTAAGGAGGCTGCCGCCGACCTGCGCGCAGGGGGAACAGGCACGTCTGAAACATTTTCCTGATTTTCAGGACTTCGCGGAGAAACGCCCATGCCGATCGGTCTTGTCTGGCTTGGATGGACACTGGTGTTGGCGTTCGTCCAGCTTTTGCTGACCGCAGCGGCCTGTCGGCAGCAGGACGGTCTGCAATAGGCCAGTGGCAATCGTGATGGCGAACCGCCCCGTTACACCGGAGTGGCGGCCCGTCTGAAGCGGGCGCAGGCCAATCTGGCGGAGACGCTGCCGATCTTTATCGGTGCTGTTTTTCTGGCCTGGGTATCGGGCCGTTACAGCCTGGGGCGCGGGAATGTATTTTCTGACGCGTGCGATCTATATCCCGGCCTATGCTTTTGGCTGGGGTGCGGTCCGCAGTCTGATCTGGGGCGTGTCGATGGCCGGTCTGCTGCTGGTGCTGATCAGTCTGTTGTGAGGGACGCCTCGGTCATGGACGGGGGTTCGGTGCCTTTGCGCATCCCCCACAGATCCACGAGCGCTGAAATGACCAGACAGGTCGCGCTGGTTTTGGCCAGCACCATCAAGAGGCCATGTATTTCGGGCATCAGCAGTCGCAGGGCGCCGAGAATGACGAGAATGATGGCGTAAATAAAGGCAAGCGGCACGGGTGGTCTCCCTGAAGATGGATCCCCTTTATCATGATCGTTGTTTTCACGACCATGAATTCGCGTGACAGGGCCGGGGGATGTTACAATTCAGGAAACGGGTAAAGACTGTGCCGTCATGGACGAAATAACGCCGGACCTGCTGCTTCAGGCCTATGCCTCGGGGATTTTCCCCATGGCACCGAACGCGGAAAGCGCGGAACTGACATGGTATCTGCCGGAAGAGCGCGGGATTATGCCGCTGGACGGGATGCATGTTCCCAAAAAGCTCATGCGTCTCGTGATGTCGGGCAGGATGAGGGTGACGGCGGGCCGGGCGTTCGATGACGTCATGCTGGCCTGTGCCGAAGCGGCTCCGGGGCGGGAGACGACATGGATCAGCGGGCGCATCCGCAGTCTTTATGGTGACCTGCACCGTCAGGGAAACGCCCATTCCATTGAAGTCTGGGACGGCGAGGCTCTGGTGGGTGGTCTGTATGGCGTGTCGCTTCGGGGGGCTTTTTTCGGCGAGAGCATGTTTTCGCGGGAACGTGATGCTTCTAAGGTGGCACTGGTCCATCTTGTCGCAGGGCTGCGACAGGGGCGATACACGCTGCTGGATACGCAATACACCACGCCCCATCTGACGGGGCTGGGTGGGATCGGGATTCCGGCGGAGGATTATCAGTCCCTGCTTCATCAGGCGCTGACCGTGCGTGCGGTCTGGCCTGACGATTTCAGCCTTCAGGCCCTGCGTGAATCCATTGCGTCCCTGCGCGCGCTTCCCGGGCGCGCCCCTGCCGGAGATCCGCCATGACTGTTTTTACGCGCCCTGTTTTTCTGAGCGCCGCGCCGATCGGGCTGCTGGTGGCCGGTTTGTCTGTGATGACACCGGCTCATGCGGACGATCATCCCCGCCTGACGCCGACGCGGGATGTGACGGTCGTGTATGAGCTTTCCACGCTGTCGAGTGCGACGAAAGGTCATCCCGAGAGTGTCAAAGTCGCGTTCTCGGGCGCGGGCGATCTACTGCGGATCGATTCGCAGGATGGCAACGGGGTGACGATTCTTGATCGTCCGGCGCAGCAGGTCACGCTCGTGATGATGAAGCAGCAGCTCTATACGCGCCTTCATCCAAGCCACGGTCTGCACAATCCGTTCATGCTTGATCTGGACATGCAGTATAAGGCTGCTGGTCATGACACCGTGGCGGGGGTGGCGTGCGATCGCTGGACCATCCAGAGCAGCCACGGCACGGCCAGCGCCTGCGTGACGCCGGATGGTGTTATTCTGGCCGAAAACGGCGTGGATGCGGACGGTGTGGAAGGCTCCATCAAGGCGCTTTCGGTATCCTATCAGGATATCCCGTCCTCCACGTTCGAGCCACCGGCCGGATTTCATATGCTGGAGCCGAAAATGCGTCCCGCACACCAGAGTCAGGCAGGCAGTGCGACGCCCTCTCCGGTGCCGGAAGCCTCGGGTACAGAGATGAAGACGACGACGCATGAGGCTGCGACGCCCGACGTGTCGGATTCTGACACGCCCGTCATCGGGGACAGGGATGCGCCCGCGCCAGCCACGACAACGCCGGGTGGGCATACGGCACTGCTGTCGGGCCAGAGCGCTCAGCCCGATACGACGCAGCCCTCCGTTTCGAATGATTCTTCAGGAGATGGTTCCGTATCTGCGCCGGATCAGCCGCCGAGTGGCCCGGCCGACGGAAACCACAAATGAGAACGAGGATGCTGCGTGCAGCCGGAATGACGGCCTGTCTGTTGATGGGGACTGTGGGCGGATTTTCCGCAAAGGCGGATGTTCCTGCAACTCCCGCGCCGCTTCAGGCACAGGCTCCGCTCGTGACGCCGCTGCATGATGCCGATATCGATTATGTTCTGACGGGCCCGGCCGGACAGCATCTGCATCAGCGGATGCGCTGGACGTCCACGTCGTGGCGGCAGCGGATCGAGCCCGAAGGGTCAGCAACGGTCATGCTGACGGATTACCGCACTCATATCCTGATGGTGCTGGATGGGACCAAGCGCACGGCCACGGTCATGCCTGCGCCAGGCGGTAGTTTCGCGGCACCCGGAACGCCCGCAGCCGGATCATGGCGCAGAATGGGGCAGGGCCGGATCGCTGGGGAAGCCTGCACGATCTGGGAAAGTGCCGACACTGACCGTCATTCGACCACCTTCTGTTACACGGAGGACGGGTTGATGCTGGGGGCGGTGCATGACGGGAAGCCGGTCGTGGAAGCGGTCTCGGTCAGTCGTTCTCCGCAGCCGCTCGACGTTTTTGACCCGCCGCCGGGTTATCACCGGGTCGAGTCGCCGCACTGAGGGGGCCTGTTTGAGGCTGGACGGATGGCTGTTACAATTTGTCCGGCTCCTGCCATGATTGGCGCCTCTTGCTGCCATTTTCAGTGGGCATGATCTTTCTCATGGACGGAAGAGCCTGTTTTAACCGGCTTTTCTGCTCCACGTGTTTCGAGGAGAAAGATGCCATGCGTCGCATCACACGTGCAGTTCTTATGGCCGCTCCGCTGCTGATCGGTTCCGCAATCGTCCCGAATGCCATCGTGCCTCAGGCACAGGCTCACTGGCATGGGGGCGGGCCGGGCTATGGTCCGGGTTACGGTCGCGGGTATGGATATGGCGGGCCTCCGGGCGGTGGGCGCGGTGGCTGGCATCATGACCATTCCGGCGCGATTGTCGGGGGTATTCTGGGTGGTCTGGCTCTGGGTGCTGTAGGCGGCGCGCTGCTGGCCCAACCTTATGGTCCGCCGCCCCCTCCGCCGCCGCAGGTCGTGTATGCTCCACCGCCGGTTATCTATGCGCCGCCGCCACGGGTTGTTTACGGACCGCCGCCCGTTGTGATGTATCCGGGATACTGATCCCGGAATACTGAACGGTTTTCGTCCGGTTTGCCTTGATCGGATCGGACGGGTCGGGCAATCATGCCGTTTATGACCGTTTCTGCACAGAATACAGACCTGCAACCGGGTGACCGGGCGCCAGATTTTACGCTTCCCGCTTCTGCCGGGCGCACTGTCAGCAGTGCCGCGCTGAGCGGGAAGCCTTATCTGCTGTATTTCTATCCGAAAGCCGACACTCCCGGCTGTACGACGCAGGCCTGTGGCCTTCAGGAGGTTTTGCCCGAATTCGATGCCGAGGGTCTGACGATCATCGGCGTCAGCCCCGATCCGGTGGCGAAGATTGAAAAATTCGCCACGAAATATGGTCTGAAGTTCCCGCTGGCCTCGGATGAGGACCATGCCGTCGCCGAGGCTTACGGAACATGGGTTGAGAAATCCATGTATGGCCGGACCTATATGGGGATGGAGCGCAGTTCCTTTCTGGTGGATGGGCAGGGCGTCATCCGGAACGTGTGGCGCAAGGTGAAACCTGCCGTACATGCCGTTCTGGTGGCGGAGGCTTTCCGGAACCTTCCGAAAGCCTGAGGGCTTACACCTCCAACTCTCACGAGGGAGACAGGCCGGAAACGCGCCGATGACCGTCTATGGCCGTCCACGACTTCCCGCGTCCTCCCCGCAGGCGTTTGCATCCTTTTTGTCCGGGTCCACACATGCCGCGACACTGGCATGTGGCGCGCTGGGTTGCCCTGATCTGTGTTGCGCCGGTTGCGCTCGTGGCGGCTGCGGGTAGTGTTTTCCTGTGGAAACTGGCCCACGGGCCCGTGGAGATCACGCGCGTCTCCCACCTCGTGGAGCCGGTCTCGATTGCGGCGGGCAAACGTCCCGGACATCCGGCTGGTCGGCTAAGCTGGGACAGGCTCTGGATCCAGTGGCAGCCGAGCGCGGGCGGCGTTCCAGCTGGGCTGGTGCTGATGGCGCGCGGACTGAAAGTCACCCGGTTTGACAATCTGGTGGCGGAACGCGCGACTGAGGCGGATGCCGTTCTTTCGCTAAGTGCGTTGTTTGAAGGCGTGATTGCGCCGCGCACCCTGCGTCTCGAAGGCGCCACTCTGGCCCTGCGCCGTTTGCCTGACGGCGATGTGGATATGGATTTGCCGAAGCAGAAACGGGGCGGCCGGGGTGTGCCGACGCGGCTTGACCGTCTACGCGCCGTGGATATCCACAATGTTTCCATCACATTCGCCGGGCTTCCACAGGACCGGACCGCCGTTATCGGTGACGTGGACATGAAGGCGCGCCGGATCCGGGTGGCGCCACATTCACGGGATTTCGTGTGGATCGGGTCCGGGCGGGCCGCGGTTGCGCTCGATGGATTCCATACCATCCTGACGGCACAGGCCCGTCAGGTCGGGCATAATGGACTGTTGCATCTGGAGGCGACGCCATTTGAACCGGCCCAGCTTGGGGTTTTCAATCCACAGGCTGCGAACTGGCATGTTCCGGTGTCTATCGCGGCTGATGCGGTGTTCGTGCCGAAAGGAATGGATGCGCTTCCGTCGGAGTTGACGCTGAACGTGTCTGTCGGTGATGGGCAGGTTTTTCAGAAAACCGCCGACCCGATCCATCTTCATGCAGGGCAGGCGAGCGTGCATCTGCGGATGGACCGTCCGGGCCTGAAGGGTGGTGCGCGGCTCGAC